>Ga0190344_1000257_pt1 | contig 30164 bp, 27 predicted proteins | sample 48721323_MG_FD_161662 | JGI IMG/M metagenome (GOLD analysis project Ga0190344, IMG submission 161662) | Hydrothermal vent microbial mat bacterial communities from Southern Trench, Guaymas Basin, Mexico - 4872-13-2-3_MG | ecosystem: Environmental > Aquatic > Marine > Hydrothermal vents >... | reverse complement strand
AAAGTCGATGAGCCGAGTTCAAAGCTTTGTTAACGAGGCTAAATGGACTGGGTCTGGGCAGACTGATATGCGAAGGGGCGAAACATTAGATCGGACTTCCCAAATGGCAAAGGAGCGAGGCGTTAACCGCTATCAAGGCAAAACATTTAAAGAATCCGATGCGTTCAAACAATTAAAACAAGAAGCGCAAGCGCAAGCCAAAGCCCAGCGCACTTTCATGCAAGGCATGGTAGCGGATTTTACGGGCACAATGAAAAGTATGGCCAGTCGTGCCACTGATGCCCTGAAACAAACCGGATCAAGTATGAAAGGCATGTGGCAGCAGATGAAATCCCAATCTGATAATACATTCAATTCTTTAAAGCAAAAAGCCAATGAATATAAGCAATTTGCCCAAAAAAGCAATCAATTTTCATCTGGTTCATCTGAAACCTCATCAACGATGAGCCGAAGTGGTTTGAATCAAGCGGCAAATCAGGCCATGCAACGTCAGCAAGAATTGATGAAGCAATTGGGCACAACAGCCAGTCAAACTGCAAGTCAAACCGGTGCTGCTTTTAACGACATGGGGCAACGGGCAACGGGTTATACAAGCAAACTCACAAAAGTGGGCTTAGCAGCGGCTGCAATTGGGGGAATAACATTAGCCTTTTCTGGCACGGCTAATGCCGCTTCTGAACTTGAGCAAGTTCAACAACAAGCCAGCTTGTTGGAACAGGCTAGTCGAAAATTATCGGAAGCGTGGGACTGGCTTGGGCAAAATATGGAAACTGTTGGTATGGGCGCTATGATGGTACTTGGTTCTGGTTTAATTGAATTAACAACAGTACTAAGCCTATTGGCGAAAACCACCGGACTTGCAGCGGCCGCTTTCATTGGTTGGAAAATTGGCGAATTTCTTTATCAATTTGAATCTGTTCAAGAGTTCGCAATTGGTACAATTGAAGTGTTAATGAACTTTGCTGATGCTGTACAAAATGCGTTCAACAAAATAATGGACGCGGTTAAAAATGGCAATTTTGCAGAAGCTGGATCATTGATTATTAGTGGGCTAATTGAAGGTATTCAAAGCGTTGGCAATCTCTTACTTGATGCCGTTGGCGGCATGCTGAAAATGGCAGCCAGCGCTATTCTGCCTGATAGTTGGGTGGGGCCCGCTACTGGCTTAATTGATGGTTTTATTGGTGCAATCAAGGCAAGTGCTAATTTTATTATTGATGTTGTTCAAATCGGAATTGAGGCAGTTGGTACTTACCTTTCCAGTGTATCGTGGTCAGAATTAGGTAATGATCTACTGCAAGGTTTTCTGGCTATTTTTTCAGGTGGGCCCATTATTGCGGCAATTAAAGGCATGATGGCGGGTGCCCGTGATTATTTGACGGGATTGAACTGGAACACTGAAGGGCAATCCCTATTACAAACTTTAGGCTATGGCATCAAAGCGGCGATTGGCTTACTCATTGCGGCATTTAAGGGCGCAATCGATGGCGTAAAAAATTACATTTTTAGTATTGATTTGTCAGAGTCGGGCAAGGCCATGCTTGCCACAATTGGAAAAGGGATATCAAACGCAGCGAGTGGCCTAAAAGATCAAGTCTCAGTTGTATTGTCGGATATTAGAAACCTACTTCCTTTTTCCGATGCAAAAGAAGGCCCCTTTTCAAACCTGACAGCGAGTGGTCAAGCCATTATGACGACGATGGCGAGTGGCGTTAAACAAGGGCAACCTGTCCTGAAAAAAGGTATGGAAGATGCCTTTAATGCCGTCGCTGAAACACTTGTTTCGCTTGAAAAACAAAGCAATACGATAGGTTTTACAATTGAACAATTAGAAATTTATGAACTCCGCCAACAGGGGGCAACTCAGGCTGTTTTGGAACATGCCCAAGTCTTGCAAAGCGACATTGCGACTAAAAATGCTTTATTTGAAGCTGAACAACGTTTAAAAGCGGTTCAATTAACACCAGAACAATTGGAAGCCCAATATTTGCAAAGCCAAGGCATTAGCGAGGCTAATATTCAGCAAATTCAATCAGTTAATGCACTTGCTGATGCTGAAGAATTATTATTTGCTACAGAATCCAAATTACAATCAATCGGAAAAACACCAGAACAATTAGAATTAGAGGCACTTGCCCAACAAGGGGTTAATCAGGCTATTTTAGACCAAATTGAGGCAAACCAAATTGCCATAGTTGTTTCTGAAAAACGCCAAAAATTACAAGAGCAGCTTGCTTATATTGGCATGACTGCTTATGAGAAGGAACTAGAAGCCCTGCGTCGCAAAGGCGCTAGCGAAAAAGAAATAAACTCTATTGTTGAACTGCGAACTCAAATAGAACAAGAAAAGAATAATACTGTTCTTAACAATTTGGATAAGGAACTGGCATTTTTACAAATGTCTAGGGATGAGCAAGAACAATATAATGTACTCAAAAAATTTGGGCACAAATACGCTACAGAAGCTCAAAAACAAGAATTACTGGAAAAACATGAGTTAATTGAGGCACAGAAAGAACAAAATGAATTGTGGCTTGACGTAACAAACACAGCAGGGGACTATTTTGAGAGCATCCTTAACGGCTCAATGAATGCAAAAGACGCTTTCCACGCCTTTGCGGACGACATGAAGAGCACCTGGTCAAAATCGCTTGCCAGCATGGCAACCCAACAACTTCAAAATTTTGATTTTGGTAAGTTGTTTTCAGGAAACGGTGGTGGTGCAGGTGGCGATATGATGTCCGCAATCAGTGGCATGTTTTCTAGCAATGGTGGTGGTGCAGGTGGCGGAATCATGTCTACGATCACCAACATGTTTTCTGGAAGCGGTGGTGTGGGTACCAGTGCAACTGGGTTAAGCCAGTCTTTAGGTGGACTGGGTAAAACAATCACCGGATTGATGCCACAATCGGAAGGTTTGACCGGTTCTCTTGGTGCAATGGGGGGCCCTGTGGGTATGGGTGCCCTATCAGCGGGCATGTCGTTATTGGAAGGCGACAAACAAGGTGCAATAGTCGGGCTGGCGCAATTAGCAGGTTCCATGACTCCCTTAGGGCCATTAGGGGGCATGGCAGCGGGTGCATTAGCGCAAATGTCGGGTTTAGGGGCAGAATGGGTGAGAGAAGCGGAATGGATTGTGGCCGATTTTAAAGGCATGACGGCCGAATTTTCTAAAGGCTTCAGGGAAGTTAAAAAAGGCTTCATCACAGGCGGTTCACAAATTGGGTATGAAGATTTGCCTGAGAAAGAATTAGCGCAACTCAATGAACAGTTCAAAGCTATAAAAGGTACGCTTGAAACGGTTAATGCTTCACTAGGCGATCTTGATATCAATCTGATGGCAGGCATGACAGATTTTGTCGCCCACCTGGAAGATAGAGAAGGCCTTGGTGCTGAAGTTTTTGCGGAAAACATGCAGGAAGTTCAGCGACAAATGATAAGTCATGCGATTGACAATATGATGATCATGGGAGTCGATGACGATGCCACAAAAGAATTATCCGAAAACGTGAGTCAGATCGTATCTGGCCGTGTCTCCGATTTAATGGCATTATTCACGGATGTTAACGGAAAAATTGATTTTGATCTGGCAGTGGCTGATAGCACTTGGAACGGTGATCTTGACCGGATTTTAGGACAATTTGAAGTCAATTCTGAGCATTATCATCAAATGCTCACTGAAGGCCTTAATGATTTTATATCCTCTATGGATTTAGGCGACATGGGTGCTGATGAAATTCAAGCACAACTCGCTGAAAAAACAGCTGCCATGTTTCATCAAATAGGCGTGACTGATATTCCCCAATCTACATTTGATGAACTGTCGCAGTTACTTGCAGGCAGGATTAATGAAGCGATCCTTTTTGTTGAACAAGGCATCAGCAAATTTGCCGTAACTGAAGATATCGAATTTTTCAAAACACTTAAAGCAATGTCTCGTGAATTTGACGGCAGTGCCAAAGAATTGCAAAAATTCATTGCTGATATGACATCCTTGAAAACGGCAACGAAAAATGCATCACTCAATACAGACATTTTGACAAAAGAATTTATCAACATGTCAGGCGGTGCCGAAAAGGCCTCGCAAAAAATAGCCTTTTTTGGCGATAAATTTATCTCCGATACTCAAAAGCAATCCGCACAATTGAAGCCCGCTTTGAATACGATATCCAATACGATAACGGATTTAGGCAAAGGGGTCCCCAAAACACGGGATGAATTTGCACAATTAGTACAAAGCATGAACAATACAGGGCCAGAAAGTGCGAAATTAACCCAAAGTTTGCTCGAAGCCGCTCCCGCTTTTGACACTTATTACAGCACATTAGAACAATTTACTGGCCAGGCAACCCAGTCGTTCGATCAGATTGGAGTTGTTTTCAATGATTTGGGGTTAGCAGTTCCCAACACACGTCAAGGCTTTACAGATTTAATCAATAGTTTAGATGTGACAACCGAATCGGGCCGACAATTAATGGAATCCCTTGTTGGTATGGCACCGGCCGTTGATAACCTGTTTACCGCGATGGAAAACGTATTCTCTATTGATGCGGCATCCCTTGGACAAAATCTAATGGATGCTATATTCAATGCATCAAGTGCTGAAGAAGCTGGCCAAATGATGGCTGATCGTTTTGCGGAACAATTCTATCAACAAATGATCGGGTCAGTAATGAATTCTGTTGCTCAAACTATTTTTGAGGGTATGGTTTCACCTTTTTTGAACTCGTCCGCTCAAGCCGCTCTTAATATAACCCAAGGTGGGGCAATAGCAGGTACGACACTGAATGAAGGTGCTGCAATCTCAGCAACAACAATGTCAGAAGGCGGGGCAATAGCGGCTACCACGCTAAGCGAAGGAAGTGTGATCAGTGCAACTAATCTAGCTGAAGGGGGCACAATTGCGGGTACCAATGTGGGCACAGGGGGTGAAATCGCATCAGGTGGATTGATTGTCGGCGGCACAATAGCAGCCGAGGCTTTAGCCGCATTGGTTGAACAAGTCAAGCAACAAATGGAAATTATGGCAGAAGTCATGACGCAGCTAAAGGAAGAGGGGGTCATGGAAGAAATACAAAATGCTATGATGGATGTAGGCTCTGCTGCGTTCGAAACCGTTCAAGCCACGCCGGCTGCTCAATTCCAAAAAACGACTCTTTCAACTCCAGAAACTAAAACGATATCGTCAAGTTCGTCTCCAATTAAGGCAATAAGCACTGCGACAGATTCAATGTCAGAATCCTTTAAAAAAGCGACTCCAACGATTTCTTCCACCGCCAAAGAAACTGATAATCTTACAACACAACGTCAAGAAGAAGCAGATGCTATTGCGGAGCAACAAGTCAAAGCGGCAGATTTTAATACTGATATTAGGCAACAAATAATTGAATTTGGTTTAGAAGGTATGGATTTAGATTTGTTTCAATTGGATAAAGAATTTGAAAAAACAAAGCAAGAAGCAATTGAATTAGGGGCTAATTTAACAAACGTAGAGAAATTATATGGTTTGAAACGGCAAGAAATCATTGAAGATTATCGTGAACAAGAAATTGAAGCGATAACCGGTTTTCAGACAGAAATGGCTAAATTAACTTCAGGCCTCTCTGATTCTGAATTTCAATTATCTCAATTGGCTAATAAATATCCGGCATTGACTCAAGCTATTAATGATTCAGGCATGAGCTATGAGCAAATCGTCAAAACGGTTGCCAATATGTCGGAAACTGAATTGCAAGCCCTTGCAAACGCTCATGGTGTCAGCGTGACAGAATTTGTTGAGGATGCTGGCTTGGCTATCGGTGCGATGGGTGATGTAGCTGATTCTTTTGAAGAAACGCAGAGGGCAGTTTTAGGTTTCCAGACGGAAATGAGACAACTGGCATCCGGCCTTTCAGATTCTGAATTTCAATTGTCTCAATTAGCTAATAAATATCCAGCATTGACTCAAGCTATTAATGATTCGGGCATGAGCTATGAGCAAATCGTCAAAACGGTTGCCAATATGTCGGAAACTGAATTACAAGCTCTTGCAAACGCTCATGGTGTCAGCGTGACAGAATTTGTTAAGGATGCGAGCGTGGCTATTGGAGCCATAGGAAATTTATCCGATGCTGAAAGAAAATTAGCAGAAGAACGTACCCAATCCTTAAATCAGTTCAATGCTGAAATGACCCGCTTTGCTTCTCCATTAAAAGATGCTGAATACGAAATTGGACAAATCCGGTCGGAAATGCCCTTTTTGGTTGAGGCATTAAAGGGGTTGGGCAATGATAGCAAAACGATTGCCAACTCTTTATCGGGAATGGATAACACCGCAATTGCACAATTTTCAAAACAATATGATGTGTCAATCGACAAGTTGCTTGATAACGCTTCTCAATATGTTACGTCCCTTGCTTCGATTGAAAAAGACGCTTTGAAAGCCCAAGAAGAAAGCTTGAAAGAGGCCGAAATAATCGCTAAAGAACGTCAGGATGCTATCGAAAAAGAAATTGATGGTTTGAGTTCTTCATTTGAAAAATTGACGGATTCGCTTGCCTCAACACGCGACAAGATTATTGATTCTATTCGCTCTTTTGAATCGGTGGAACAAACCGCAACACGTCGTCAAGACGATATAACCGGATTACGGCAAAATGTTGCTATGGGCATTGATATCGACATCAATAATCCTGATGCCATTCAAACTGTTATTAATGATCTTAATGAGTTGCATCCATTGTTGATGGATGAATCTAAATATCAAATTGGGCTTGTTGAAGAACGTCAAAAAGCGGCCCAAACGTTATTTGAAGATCAACAAAAACGGTTCACTGAATTGGCTAAATCAACTTTTGATCTGTTCAATAATATTGGGAACGATATTAAAAAACTGGATAAAGAACTAGGCCTTTTCAATCAAACGGCTAATGATCTCAAGGCGGATTTATCTCGCCAATTCAATGATGCCACAGATTTTGAAACACAAATTGAATTAGCGGGTAAATTGCGAGATGCGATTCATTCTGCATTAGAGAACAATATCCAAGCTATAGAGGCAGAACGTGATCAACGGATTAATGCCCTCAAATCGGCAACAGAGGTTGCAATTGAAGAAATCAAGATACAAAGCGAAGCACAGATTGATTCTCTAAAAGCGGAACAAGAGGCGATCAAGACATTGCGGGATTCGCTGGATGAATTGCATAAATCAATAAGCGATGTGGGTAAGACTATTGAATCTGATATTGCTAATCTAGCAAAGGAAATAGGTTTACCCAGTGTCACCGCAAAAATGATAGCACCAACATCGGGTATGGCTGTTACGCCTGAAAATATTGCGTTAATGGACGAATATCGGGGGCTTGTACTGGAAAACTTGAATGAACAAATTGAATTAGAAAATGAAAAATTCAATACGGTTCAGGAAACGTATCAAGCCGAAATTGAGCATCAAAAAACATTATTGGATTTTGTAAAGGATTTGAAAAAATGGACTGACGATCTTAATTTATCTGATCTCAGTATTTTGACCAATCAAGAGCGATTAGCAGAGGCTAAAACGCAATATCAACAAACTTTAAAAGCGGCCCGTTCAGGTGATGAACAAGCACAAGCTGATTTAACTCAGTCAGCACAAACATACTTGACAGAAGCCCGGGATTTTTATGCCTCATCAAGTGATTATTCAGGCATTTTTGAGGGCGTTCAAGGCGAGATAAAAGGTATGGCCAGCGCAGCCCAAAATGAGGCTCAACACATTACGGCAGATCTGCCGTTAGATGAAACCCTGACAGCAAACAATGTTTCTAGTATAAAAGCATTGCAACAAGCGGCTATGGATGAATTGCAACGCGTTGATAGTATTCTTGATGCCATGAACACTGAGGTGACTGCACAATTAGCCGCACCAAGTGCAACCCCTTTGCCTGATAGTCAATTGCAAGAAATAATTGACGCTGAAAAGCTTAATTTAGAATCATTAATCGCAGCAGAAGAAACGAACCTAGAGCGTTTAATTGCGGTAGAAAATGCGAATGCTGAAACTCAAATTCAGGCCTTAAAAGAAGGCGCTAAAGCGGAGTTATTGGAATTAAACACCACTTTACAAAAACTCAGTCAACAGTTTGAAGCAGAGTTGGCCAAAACCTTTGACGACACTATATTTGCAAATGAAATTATATTAATTCAAAATCAAACGGTTTCAGAATTGCAGGGGTTGGCTACAAAAACAAGCTCAATGGAGGCTGTTTTAAAACAATCCTTGGATGATAACATCGCCCAATTATCATCAACAATCGTTGCAACTGGCGCTTTGATGGCAGCGAATATGGCAACTGATAATGTTGTGGTTGATAGGGGAGCCAACACGGCCGCAATTAATGAATTAGATTTAGAACTCCAAAAATTGGATGTTGCCCACAAAAAAGAAAAAACAAAGCGGTACATAGGTTACGAAGTAAGGGAGAAAGAAATTGACAAATACTTTAATGGGAAAAAGCAAGAAATCATAGATCAAAAGCAAAGAATACTTGCTCAACCGCTTGCCCAATCAACACCTGCCATTTCCAGCGGTTATATTGATGTTTTAGCTCAAAAAATAGCAACAACACCCTTACTTGAGCCAACTCAATTGATCGCCAACAAACTGGGTGAGCATTCCATTCAAAATACTGAGTTTTTTGTTCAACGCAGCGAACAGTTTCGACAATTATTTGATAATCAAAACGCATTGCTTCGTGATTTGTCAAATAATCTTGGAACAATTAATAGCAATGTTGAGCATTTATTGTTCCCATTAAATCAAATTGCGCCTTCAATCAATAGCGCAGTGTCATCTATTGGTGGATATGTAAATGTCCTGAACCAAACACTCGTTACTGAATTAGATAGTCTCGAAACGGCTTTTTTTGATGGACTTTCGGGTATAAATATTGTCGTTCAACAAAACATTGTTCAGGAAAACAATACCAACAATGATGATGATGAAAATTTACCAAGCTTCGATGTAGGCACGCCCTACGTTAAAGCCGATACAAAAGCTAATGTACACGAAGGTGAAATCATTATCGATCCTGCGTCAAGCGATATATTGAGAAGAAACGGGATTTCTGTTAATATTATTGGTCAAAAAAATGAGGCTGGAATCAATAATGCTAGGCTGGATAAAATAATCATGTTGTTGCAACAACTTATTGTTTTGATGCAAAATCAAACGCAGCAGGACAGCCAACAACGAGAAACGATCATGAGCTTAGTAGATGAACTTTCCCAAACTATTCCTTCACCTATTGTTAACGAATTAAGAAGAAATCTGTCCCGCCAAAGGTTATAATGAATGATGAATTTATATTATTGCTAGATCATTTACAAGACAGTATACAAGAAGATAATAAACAACTTAGGCTAATTTATGAAGAGAAACAAAAAACGTGTTTGGAATATATCAAACATTTAAAAAGGCATAATAAGCTTTTAAGCGAAATTAAAATGTTACATATATTTAATAAACAGCAAAATAGAATAATAATAAAAGCTATTCACGCAATGTTTAAAGCATTGCAACAAGACCATAACGTTTTGAAACGGGATCATAGCTTGTTTTCAGAATTATTTTCTATTTGGATGACACAAAATGAGGGTGGGAATAAAAAATTAGAAAATTTGATGGGTGAAATTAAATCGCGTCAGCATTCTACGAATATCAACTTAGGAATACCAAATTCCACAACAACACATATTCAAGCTGGGGATCAAACTCAGCAATTAAATGTTACATCAATTGGAGGAAATAATAAACAATGAAGGATTTAAGTGTCAATGTGGGTGATGGAACAGGGCAGCTCAACGTGAAGAGAGTTGACGGGGATAACACTGAAATCAATAATGTAACACATCAATCGCTTGATGTGGATTTATTGCGGCAGCTAATCGAAAAAGAACAACCAGAGTTGATTGATGATCCAAACGTATCTGACTCATTACGTGAATTGGAAAAACAAAAGATTGAACCGGAAGGTTTTGAAAAAGCGTTAGGATTTCTAGTTAATGTGGCACAAGGCATTACTATTCGCTGGTTATCCAAAATGATGTTGTCGTAAAAGAGTGGGTAACGCGGTTACCCACTCTACTTTGAATAGATTTATTCTATTATTTGTTTAATAACAGATGGGTTCATTTTTTCTAAAAATTGTTTTTTCAATTCCGGAAAATAATGCTCACTTTTATTGAGCATTTGTTTTTGCAATTGTTCTTTATATTTCCCAGGCGTGTAATCAAATCCGATGGTTAATGCATTATTCAACATTTTTTTCTCACCCGTTCTGGGATCGGTTACCCAAGCATTCCCTATTTTTCGCAAAGTGTCGTCTACTTTTTTTGAATCAGTTACTTTTAAATCTTTGTTGCCTAATTGTCTATCGTTGTACGATACCGTCGTACAACGACAACGATAGCCCAATGGCGGATAATAGAATCCCCAAAAATCATCGTCAATGGGCCTAATCGTATTATGCAACATACTGTGATTGGGCCGGGTTCGGTGATCTCGTACAGACACATAACGTAAAAAGGGCCGCTCTTCTTTTACTCTCTGATATTGCTCCCACTTTCCAGCCGCCCTAGCAGAATGCATATTAGTTTCAAAAATAACCCGTGTTCGCCAATTTCTACCGCCCTTATACGACCACCCATAAGTCCCCACAATTTGATCAAAATTTTTGCGAAAATCGTTCAACGTACTACCACTTTCCAAAGCCTTTGATAACGCATTATGTATATCATTCAGCAGGTCGGCTTGCGTAGCCCCTGCTATCACAAAGGCTAAATCGTGTTGCTCACGTTGTAGGTCGTACCAATGTTTTGTTGGAATATCTATTTTTTCTTTAAAAAAATCTATCGCTTCATCAAAGGGCAAATCCCCGACTTGAACTGCCGCAAAAAGACGTTTGCTCTCTATTTCATCTTGAATTTCTGATAACGCATATAATCTCGAAATAATTAATGCGTCTTTAATCAATTTTATGTGTTTTTTTTTATCCACTCGATCAACATAAAGCTGCATCAAGTTCTTATCAAAATCATCCAAATTTTGACTTTCAGACAACCCTTGATGAATGCGATCTATAGGCAATATTTTACCCAATTTATTGCTGCCCTCTTGAGCCCATTTTTCCAATACGCCTGCATTTTGTTGAGCATATTCGTTAAATTTCTCTTCATTTTCATCAGCATTTTCATCAGATTGAGGGGAAACGGGCAATGGTTGGGATTCATTGTTTTTATCAGTAGAAACGAGAGTTTCTTCTCCCGCTTTTGCCATTGGAATGTGCAATTTTTCATGCACAAAAGAAAGGGGCGTGCTGTTGCCGATTAAACCAACAGTATCTACGAATAATTTTCCCCAATCCATCGCTGCTTCGCTTTCTTCATAAAATTGATGCTTGGGCGCTATGGCATTCGGAAAATTTAACGTTGTAATGTAACCTAGCAATTGATTAAAAGTGTCACTCACTAATTGCCGGTCACTTTGATTAACCCCCTTTTCGCGGCCTCTATGCGTTTCCGCCGCTGCTCGGCTGCCTCCTTGGCCCTGTATCTCAGTGGCCAGAGTTTGAGAGGTTAAGGCCTTCGACATTTCCTTGTTGAGCAGATTAATAAACTTTTCGTGTAATGCTCCTTTTCCATCAATTTCAAGCAATTGTATGTTAGTCTCTTCTGATACAACAACAACACTTGCTTCGATTATCTTGCTTAGTTTTGTAGCTAATTCTTTTTGCTCTTCTTCACCAGTGCCCGCTGGGTATTTGCCCACTGTCCACGGATTGCCAAAACGCTCTACAAATTTCATGAACAATCGCCAACCACCATGTTTAAACATGTAAGGCCAATAACAACTCGAAAATAAAGCGAGTCCATAAGGATTCTCGTTTTCTGGCATATGACGTGTCAGTAAAAACTTGAAACCGAATTGTTCTAATTTTTCCCCTTCAATGGGTTGTTGTTTGGTGAGCAAACGAGGGGCGGATTCTAAATCAAAAGCAAGTCGCCTATTAGGGATATCCTTAATAATTTTAGGAACGATAAAACGGTCTTGTCGTTCCCAAATAATTTCATGCAGCCGATAGCCAAAAAAAATACTTTCGGCAATTTGCCAAGTGAGGTCAGGCCATTTTAACTGATTGTTTTGTAAAACACGTTCGCAAAGTTCTAAAGCTTTTTTATCGCTACTTGTTTCCCCAGTCGTTTGAATTTGTTGCTCAAAACTCAGTAGGCCTGAACGTGTCGCACGTATTTCGCCAACAACATGGGGGTCGGCACGTATGTCTTTATAGACTTCTTGATCCCGACCTAATTTTTTTAAAATTGGATCTGGATTGGGTAATATGTCTAAATAACCCAGCCAGTAAAAGGGATCACTTAAAATACCCGCAATTTCATTTGATAAACTCTGTTTAGCCATATTCTATAGTCCTTTGTGACCCTTTGTTGAAAACCTCTTATTTGTTGAAAAAACCCGTTTCTAACAAGTAGGAACCAAACGGTTCTTGAATTTCACTGATCGCGTTGTGAAATTCTGGATATTTGGATTGTGAAAACTGTTCTAATAATTCTAAAATGTCTAGACATAGCGATCTTTTGTCAAGGAATGGAGAAACTTTCCTTGTTGCACGCAACATAATGTCGTAAGCCGTATAAATTTCCTTCAAATCATTAATGCTAATAATATTAGCATCAGTTAATTCTCTCATACGTTTAAGTAAGATACCAAAATCAGCATAAATATCAAGCGCCAAACCCTCAATGTTCCCACCTTTTGTCAAGGCTCTATAATGATCCCAATCATCGTCCTCTTTTTTAGATTTTCTACGCCACCCGTAAAATGTTTGTGTTGTTATGCTTAACTCTTTCGCTATAAGAGGGACGCTCATGCCTTTTATATAAAAGAGGCGTGCTTGCAACAATTTTTCATTGTTTGTTTTTCTTGCCATATCACGTTACCTTGTATTATTACGGCAGATCTGCCGTAAACTTATCAAAATATTATAAAGCAAAAGCAAAAAAAAAGCTTACGGCAGTTCTGCCGTAAGCTTATCAAAACCAAAAACCTCAATTTAGCAGAGTGGCTTGTAGTGCTTAATAACCCATTCCATGCATTCAAGAAGTTCTTTCCAGTATTGCCCATTTTGAGCAACATCTTTGGGCTGAATAGGCAATACCTGTAATGCCTTTGTTGCTGTTATACACTCATTTAAAAGCGTGTATTGGGGATCAGAAACTTTGTCAGGTTTCGTGCTTTGGGCTGTTTTAACCAGTTCAGGTTTCGTGACTTCTCTTTGAACTGCTTTAGCCACTTCTGGTTTTTTAAGCGCAGACCTGATGTTTCTAAGCCGCAAATCGCCCTTCATTATTTGTTCATACTTTACGGCATCCGACGCAAGAGATTCCAATACTTTGCTATCTGGATCATCATCTATTATGAAGCGAAGTGCAGATGTCGGAGCGTCATCATTAAATACCGTCAAAATTTTGGCAGCTTTCACCTTATTTTGACTTTTCAAGTCATCAATGTACTGAACAACTTTGTCCAAATCACTGGCCAACCGTTCTGAAGATATTCCTGCTTTTTGGGCAGCCTCTTTTCGAGTAGTCACATTGCGCCGCTTGTTATCCTGTGGCTTCTTATCCCGCTTAGCTTTCCCCTTTCTTTGTAAATTATACACGGTTTTCCATAAGCGCATTTCCCGTGTTTTTTGTGTGGGCGTTTTTTCCCTATTGACGTTTTCATTCAGTAAACGTCTCAGTTCATCCTCATCCGACTCAAACTCTTGAATCTCAACGGGTACCCGTTCCCATTCCAATTGCTGGGCCGCCTTCCATCTACGGTGGCCACTAATGATGTTCATTTCAGGTGAAATGACGATAGGTTTGAGCCAGCCCGTCGTCCTGATCTGTTCCACCAGATCATTAACGTTTTCGTCCCCGTAAATCTCAACATTGCGGGGATGCGGTTTTAATTCCTCTAACCGCATTTGGATATTCCCATATTCATCAGTCATTTTTTTGCAACTCCCTTAGAAAATATATCACAAATGAATTTTCCTGTTTGTGCAAACAAACGCAATCCTCTTCTTCTAGAATTTCTACTAAACCGTATCACCTGAACAGGATAGCCAACTGTCAAGTCTTTTAAACAGGCGTGAGTGTAACATTTACCACAAAATTCAATTACACCGTTTTTTCGAATAACTCTATCCATATTACCCCCATCAGCATCATCAAATTTCCTGCTTGTGTTTAATGGCATCCCCCTCTTTGGGTTTGGCTGTAAAATTCTCACTTTCAACAACTTTCACATCATCTAGCAATTTCGTTAAACCTGCCTTGTCTGCCAAAAGCGCATCCTTCCTTAAAGAAAACTTTTGGCTGATATATTTACCCATTTTCAGTTTAATCAACAGTGCGATCAAACTCTCCTCATTTTCAATTTTGAGGGAACTGCTTTTTCTCCAAGTCAAAGTACCGCTTGTCAATCGGATCATTTGTTCGCTTTCCGGCCTGTTGTTTTTTGCCCAAGCGCGCAACGGTTCAAAATGCTGTTGAATTTTGTCAGCAAGTATTTTGTCACGATCCGCAAATTCTTTTTTGAGGAGTGCGATTTTGGCATTCATCTCAGCTTTTTCCGTTTGCCGTTTTTGCTGCAAATTACCAATTATCCCCAAAAACTCGCTTGCCTTCTGTTCGTTCTTTATCTCTATCTCTATCGCTTGCATAAGACTCCTTATTCTAGGTCATCATAGTAAAAATCACCGTTTTTAAACAGCGTGTGTTGCTTCTCAAAAAGCAACTTTACGGTGTCGATTGGGCCATTGCGCTGTTTCGCAATGATAATTTCAGCTACTCCTTTCTCGGCTGTATCAAAATTGTATACTTCATCACGGTAAATGAAAATGATTAAATCGGCATCTTGTTCTAGAGAGCCACTATCTCTTAGATCGGACATCTGGGGACGTTTGTCTAAACGGCTCTCAACATTGCGATTTAACTGAGAAATAGCGATGACCGGTACATTTAATTCTTTAGCCAAAGCCTTCAAAGTTTGTGAAACGTTCCCAATTTCATCATTGCGCGTATTGCCATTGCCCCTCATAAGTTGAATGTAATCAATAATAATCAATCCCAAGTTGGGCTGTTCACGTTTCAAACGACGGGCTCGGGCTCTTAATATATGGACGTCAAGCGAGAGAGTCGATTCATCAATGAAAAGAGGGGGTTGCTGTTCTTCCCAAGCAGACAAACAACTCGTAAAACGGGCAGATTCATCATCATTAAAAGTGCCTGATCTGACGTGATTGAGGTTAATCTTAGCGCCGGTTGCATACAAACGCATCATCAGTTGTTCCGCTGACATTTCTAAACTAAAAACGGCTACTGGAATCTGTAAATTAAAAGCAACATGTTGACCAATATTAATTGCGAAAGCCGTTTTACCCATTGAAGGCCTACCCGCCACTATAATCAAATCTGATTTTTGCAAGCCTGATGTTATCTTATCCAAATTATTAAAACCCGTTTCTAATCCCAATAACTTGTTGGGATTATTTGAAAGTTCTAAAATTTTCTTGAATGAACTGGATAAAAGAGAATCGAAAGCTAAAAAATGTTTTTGCTCGCGTTGTTCTGCTATCCCCAATGTTTTTTGCTCAAAAAGCGATAAAACCTCCTGACTGGACATTTCGCCGGGATCGTGAGCCTTTTCAAACATTTCTAATCCAATTTTAGAAATTTGTCTGAAAACGGATTTTTCCCGAACAATATTGGCATACGCAATAACATTCGCTGCGCTGGGTGTAGAGCCTAAAAGCCTGGCTAAGTAATTACCATTGCCCACCTTTTCAAAAAGATTCGCACGTTGTAACCATTCTGAAAGCGTAACAGGGTCGCAAGGATGCATTTCTTCAGACAAAGATTTGATGGCACGATACAATAGTTGATGTGCCAAATGATAAAAATCAAATTCGACTAAACGTTCGGCTATTAAAATCCATGCCTCATTATTTAGCATCAAAGCGCCCAGTACCGATTGCTCTGCTTCCGTTGAATATAATAATGTGTTTACATTCATTTAACCCACCAAGACTTTGCTGTTAGCACTTGGTTATGTTAATATGCATCGCTGTTTCTACAGAATCAACGTCAACATTCATAACAATCAGTGCAAACAGCGTTTTATCAGGCATTATTTTGTTTTCTATAACGATAAACAGTCGATTTTGAAATACCCAGATTCTGAGCAATATCAGCCACAGCATACCCTTGTTCCAAAAGCCAAATCGTGTCATCGCGTTTTGAGGACAGTTGATTTGACGGTATGTGAGTTATTGTCGGTTTATCAAAATCGGCATCAGGTACAAATTTAAAGCCGTAACTTGGTTCAGGTTCAGGCTCAGAATCTGATAACTGTCTTTCAATCGCCTTGTCCCCATCCATCGCTTTTATAGGAGCGTCAACCTGTGTTGGCAACCCGGATGATTTGGGGGGCAAAATCCTTTCCAAAACATTATTAAACCAGCTGGTTTTTTTATTATTCGGTTCGGGTGAGGCATTGGGATTAGGCACGTTAGGTGCAAGAATAGCCCCTTCTGAAAAAATACTGATACTATTGAGTAATAACAATATTGCCGCTATTCCCAACACGCTAACAAATATAGCAGGACTGATGTAATTTCTAGTCAAATCAGACAACTGATGAAACATCGGATGATAAACCTGTAACTCATTCAAATTGAGTCCTGTCTGCGTTTGAATTTGCAACAAATGTTGCTCAGCTTGTACGATTTGTTGGTGCAAATCATCCATCTTGCGCCCGACTTGGATATTAGGCGTTATTTGTTTTTTCTGCGCTTCTGTAGTTTGAATTTGACGTTGCAAAATTTGCCATTCTGCAACAACAAAATTGCGAAGTGTTGTCAACTGTCCGCCACCCCACGGTGGGCGTTTTGCTTGTAACGTGTTTTCATCAGCAATTTGGTTGTATAACAAGCCCGATTTTTCATGCGGGGTTGCCCAGAAACTTTCTTTGTGCCCTTGTAATTGTGTCAGTTTTTCAGAAAAAGCTTGCCATTTTGTCTGCGATTCAGCAATTTGCGTCGTGTTTGTTGTTTCTTCCAATCTTGAAAGGGTTTCACGCAACTCAATCAAATTGGATTGTGCTAAGCGAACAGGGGCAGAAGCCGCTATTCTAGCCTGTTTGGCCTGTTCCAGTTCATTGGAATATGCCGTATAAATGGACACGCCTGTAATCCAAATGCTTACCAAAAGCGCCAAACTTGCCCGATTCGCTAGTTCCAAATCACCATGCTTGTAAGCAAGGGATTTAACGCCGCTTAGGTACGAGCGAACAAAAACCATTGCGATTGCCCATGCTGCGAATGCAATTTGAGCGGGCGGCTCCGTAGCAAAAGTAGACCAACCATAAGCTTCAATAGCTGCTACAAGCCAATTCAAAACGTTGCGGAAACGAATTAGGCTGGCTGTTGTAACATTCCTACCATACTGGGCGCCGGTTATTTCTGCCATTATTTAATCTCCTGTGTCTTTTGGATGCCAATATATTTGTTTTAATATATTGGCATCCACATCGTTATTTAGCGTTTTCTTCATCCGTCATTAAAACAACTTTCAGGTTAAACCCTTTTGCACCTTGACGGCGCTCCAGTGAACTATATTCTTCATATTTGAATAACCGCTGCATAACACAATATTGGTTACCACCAATCTCAATTAAATCACCTTTTATTGGCAATGCATTTATCCTGCTTGTTTCAAAACTATATAAGCATTCTTTACCACAAAAAATGCTTAAAATCATTCAGTTCCTCCATACATTTGTTCATCAACCAAAAAACTTGTAGGCATCTGCCATTTCAAGCCATTTGAATACATACCAATCTTGTTCCCATTAATCACTGCATTTGCTGGGCCTCTTCCAAGGGAAAGAGGTACTCTTTTATTTTCCGTTCAGCTGCACTTTTCACGATGTAATCTACGCGATCTATTTCAAACTCATTCATCATCAGATAGATCGTAATAAAGAAAATAACAATTGGTCGGCTTGATTCCTCGTTTCGCATGGATAAAGCAATAATCGCCTTCTCAAAATCATAAGCTATTTTCATCTCAACTTCAGCGGTTAAAGCGAGCGTATCGGACGAATAACCCGACAATAAAACATTTATCGCAACTTGTTTTAACGCATCCTTTTCTGCTACTGCCAAAACACTTCCCTGTGATGTTTTATAAGCCTCAAATTGGGCTACAATATCATTGCTTGTCGTCTTGATTTCCTCCTCTGGTTCTGATTCTGATGCTTCAGGCTTCACAACGAACTGTACCCTACCTTTCTCATAATTTGGGGGAAGCTCAGTGCCGGTGTGTACTTGCACGCCCTCTTTTCCTTGAAAAGAACTGAAACGTTTAAGGTATGCCGCTTCGACATAAATAATTAGGGTTCCTTTCGGCTGTTTTGCCTTGAGCTGCTTGTTTATTTGCGCCCTGGCTTGTTTAATGTGTTCCGGTTTTTCAACATGAATAACCGTGTCCTCTGTACCCTCTGGGGTTTTGGTGTTGCTTGTATCACCGTTGTCAACTACAAATAAAACCCGTTTGCCTTCTTCCATCATTGTATCTGAACTGATTTTGCCAAAATGAATCTGAGCAAGTGAGTGTTTAGCCAGGTCAACAAAATGTTCACCAAACAAAACTTGCTGCATACTAATAATCAAATAACGGCCATTTTCAGTTAAATAATTGCTAACCAATGTACGCCCTCCTTCTATCTGTTCATTGTCCGCATCTTTTCCTATAAAATGCGTATCGGTTGAGGATTCTATTTCGGTTACATCGTCATTGGTATCTTCTTTTGTCGTTTGCTTTGGCGTGGCTATGGGAAATACGAGTTTTTCAGTCAGAAACGGACTAAAAAAATTTGCCATGGTTTCTTGTTCCTCTTCCAAATAAAGGTAATATTCATACGCTTGGCAATGGGTGTCATGAAGCGGATGTGCAAGATGGTATTCATACGCTTGGCAATGGGCATCATGAAGCGGATGTGCAAGATGGTGTTGATACGCTTGGTAATGAGCATCATGAAGTGCTTCAAGCTCTTTTTGAGGACTTGGCTGCCTGGGCTTTTTAGGCGGCAACTTGGCCTTAAGTTCTTCCAAAAACATTTGCTTGTTCAGTTGTTCAGCTTCAAGTTTCCGAAGTCCTGACTGATATTCAAATACTTGAGCCTCCACACCTTTGCGCTCAATTTTAGATTCTAAGAGCAGACCCGATATTTTTTCTGACAATAAATCAAAACTATTTAGCCGCAAATTAACTAAATCAAATTGCGTTTTTTCTATTGCCCATCTAACCTGATTAAGCTCAACTTCAGCTTGCTTGGCAAGATGCATCGCACATAAGGCGCTGTAACGCTCTTGCCTTTGTTGTAATCCGCTTAAATTCATGGTATTTTTCTCACTATATGAATTAACATTATGGGTTTGACCCGCCCCCCTAAGGGCGGGATTTTTTACTGGTTGTTTTCTAAACAATATTTGGTGTTTTGATCTAAACACTTACTGGTATGAGTCTCTAATCCTTCATTTATCATCTTTCTAATGCTCTTTTTTCAACTGCTCAAGAGCATCCCTTAGCAAGGATTCTAGCGACTTTAAAACATCCGTTAGTCTTGAATATTTGGTGTTTTCTAAACAATATTTGGTGTTTTGATCTAAACACTTACTGGTATGAGTCTCTAATCCTTCATTTATCGTATTTGATATCTCAAATATAGAACCGCCCGTTGTTATACCTATTAAACTAACAAGTATTACAATTTCTACCAGTTTAGGTTTTTCCAATTCTTCTAACTTTTCTAACAAGTCAAATGTATTTTTGTCATCCATAAATACTTCCTAAATGAGTGTATCCGTTTGGCCCGCACCCCTAATGGGGAGTTCAAGTTTGCTTTTCTGAATAATAAAACCCAATGTTCCTGCAATGTGCCCCGCATTGTTTGTTGTTGGCCACAGTTTTTGTATCAATGGAGGAAGACACTTATAACATTCTTCCCAGCTACCAGCTACACGGTCGTATTCCAACAGACTACCGCACATTGGACAACGATCTTCTTCTTCAATCATGATTTATAAAACCTCATAAGACATGGTTATTTCAATAATTTGTCTACTTCATCCAGATAATGAAACCTATTGACAACTTTTTTTGAGGTATCTATATAAATAAACTCAATCCGCCTTACCTCACAATCCGGCTGTATCTTAAAGCGTTTGCAAATGAATTGAATAAACTCTTGAGGACTCCAATCAGGAAAGCCTTCTGCTATTACATCGTTCTTTGTAACGGTATCTAAACGCTCACACCGCATACCCACTATTTCAATCACGGCAAGCCTTGTTGCCGTCTGACCTTTTTTCAGCCCTAAACACTTCTCAACTGCCCACACTCGTTCGCCTATTTTCAGCTTTTTCCACCCCAATCTGCGAGTGACTGTTTTGGAACGATTGATAATTTGAGAAGTGGTGAGGGCAAAGCTCATATTTCTCATTTATATTTCTCAATGAAATTCAATCCATTTATCCAATTTTTTCGCCAAATCATGTTTTTAGTCTGTGTGTTTAATGATCTGAAGTCGGCCGCGATAAATCGTACCATGTTTCAAACAGTATAAGTTGCCCAAGTTGCCCCAAAAAACTATAAAATTTTGAACAAACGAACTTTTGTATGTAACAAAATCATCAACTTGAAGAGTCACTGTTCACGCCAGTTTTGAGTTTTACTGGTATTAAAATTCAGCTGTTTTGCGTGATATCCAATCCCTTGAACGATAATATTGTATTGCCATAAACAGACCCTCATTTTACCAATGGGGGTATGGTTTTCACCCATGCCGAAATTGCCGCTGCGTCCCCTCTTGAATAATTTCCGCTATACACGAAAACCTGAACATAGCCAGCAGTAAGCGAATATAAATGTGCCGATTTGCTGCAAACGCCATTTTTAAGATGCCATTCTAAAAATTTCAATCGAAGTTCTATACTTTCAAACCCCAGAACAATTGCGATTACTTCTTCCTGTCTTATTGTAACCCGTGGATAATCCATTAATACAAACCTCTCATTTACGGCAAATCTGCCGTAATCAATACTCAACTCATAACCCTCATGGGGATGCGTAACTCTCTCATAACCCCTCATGGGGATGCGTAACCTATTTACTGGATAAATCAAATTGATTTATTGAAAGCTCATAACCCCTCATGGGGATGCGTAACTTTGAACTTGAGTTCGCTGGTTATGTGTGTGTGAAGTCTCATAACCCCTCATGGGGATGCGTAACCCCTCTACTCATTTACGGCAAATCTGCCGTAAATGGTAAACGGTTATCAAACAATTAACTTAAAAGAAATCAGGTTGCGTTATGCCGCGTGTCAATGCCATGAGCCCTTGTTGAATGTGGGTTTTACCAATTTCTATCCAACGTTGATCAAGTTCTGCATTTTGAGCTAATTGGGTAACCAAATTGCCCAATTCAGCGCCCGTTGTTTTTACCAAGTTCATCATTTCTATTTCAGATTTACTTAGTTCACGGTAACCTTTTATCTTTGGTACTTCTATCTTCTGTGTCATAAACAAACTCCAATGCGTTTTACGGCAAATCTGCCGTAAATGGTAATCGGTTTCACTTAAAAGAAAACAGGTTGCGTTATGCCGCGTGTCAATGCCATTAGTCCTTGTTGAATTTGTGTCTTTCCAATGGCAATCCAGCGTTGATCAAGTTCTGCATTTTGAGCTAATTGCGTAACAAGATAGCCTATTTCAGCGTTAATCGTTTCTACCAAGTTTATCAATTCAATCTCAGATAGATTTAGGTCACGATAATCCCTTCTATCTTTGGTTATCATTTCTACAAAGTCGGCACCAATACGCCCATCATTGGGCTCTCCTTTCTTCATAATACAAACTCCAATGCGTTATCAGTTATAAAACCCTTGTCAACAATCTAGGTCTGTGGTAATATGCCGCCTCTTTGAGCTAATTACAGCATCTCTGCCGTAATTAAGAGGCGGCTTTGCCTATGAAATGTTTTGGTAGGATTACCAAAGCATTTTTTTTGACCTAAACTTTGATGACTTCCGCTCTCGTCTCTTTCGCGGCTGCTTTAATTAAAGCAATCGTCAGATTTTGATTCAATTTCTCCATACGACGTAGGGATTGTTGTATCACCTCATCCAGATGGCCCCAGTTGTATTTTCGGAAAGCCTCCAAAATCGGCTTATTCAGGGACTTGGGATCAAAAAACATTGACAGCTTTTCCTGCAATATTTCCACGCTAAGGGCACCATTGAGATAAATCTGGCGTCCGCCGATACGTCTGTGGGCTTGCTCCAAGTAAATACTGTAACGGGGGTTCTCAAAAGACTGCAACATTAACGATGTTCCCACAAATATAATTGTGCAACACCCTTCATCAACCAAATTACGCAGCTTTTCAAAATGGTGTCGGCTGAGGTGATTGGTCTCGTCGATGACAAAAATGCGTCCCCATACCTGAGGCAAAAGCTGTGTCATCACATCCTGGGATGTCCCCCTACTGATACCTTCTTCAGGTTGGAGCTTTTTCAACAGGGTCTTCAGCAACACTAGGGGTGAGATACCATCCCAAGCGCAAAGCCTGATACAGCTTGGTATGGTATAGGCCAAGTAATACGTGGCAACCGTTTTACCATTACCAGAATCCCCTAAAATCAAACCCATTTTGTTGCGTGAGTTATTTGCGGCTGCCAGTGTTATGTTGCGGGCTATTTTCAGGGCTGTTGTGACAAAAATCGGCGAGAGCGTCAAGCGGCGATCATCGTTTGCCATTACTGTGGGGATTTCATTCGCTGTTGAAATCACATCAACCGTTTGCCCAAAATAGGCACGTAAATCACCATTTTCATACAGCTTGTCGTCGAGTCTAATATAACCGCCTTCTAGGACAGTCGTTGTTTGTGTTGTTGACATCATTTTTCTCTTTGTCAGTTAGTTAATGGAATACCACTCTGGTTTTGGAAATCTTGAACTGAATTTAACTTCAGTTACAATTTGAACTTCGACATCCGATGCTTCAGGCCATTGCCTAAATAATTCTTCAAATCCTCTCACATAGGCAACCACCACAACATACTCACGATCATTACTAAAACCTACACCCGTCTCCCAACAAGGCAATTCTATAGGCCACACTACTGGTGCTACGTCATCCGCTCTAAATCGGGCACGCATGAGGGGCCTTTTGCAAAGAGACTTATTGTTGCTTGTCATTGTTGACATCATTTTCCCCTGTTGCTAGTGCCGGTAAAAACGGGTCTGTTCTGCGTTTCTCAATATGTTGCTCCAAAGAAGCCATATCGTTTTCCAATTCAAACGCTAGTTCCAGTGCTGTCTGTGTCAGCTTGGCTGACAATTTAATCTGACCGGCAGTGTTGCTATAAACCACTTTAGGATTAGCGAGCAAACCGGTTAGAAAAACATGCGCGTTATTTTTCGTTTGCGGTGCGATTGCGTATTTCAGCTGTTCCAAATAACTGAACTCGTTTTCCAATTCGAGTGTCAGTTGCAACGTTATCTGTGGCAAATCTACGGGCAATTTAATGCCAATGGCATTACTATAAACAACTTTTGGATTGGTCAATAACGCCGCGAGGTTCGCGTAAGTGTTATTTTTCAGTTGTTGAGTGAGTTTCATTTTGTGTTACCTCATCAAGTTAGGTTTAAATTTCATCATCGTCAATTTCTGCCAGTTTTTCTTCTGTTACATGTACTTAATCAATTAAATTAAGCTGATTTTCTTCAAATCGCTTTGGAATATTTAATAAAATATTTCTATTCCAAAATTCAAAAAAATTTTCTCTGTTATTCCGTAAATCTAAATACGGTAGCTCTGAATTAAAAGCAACTTCCAACTCAAGAGCAAATAATAACGCCATATTACTCAGTTTACGAGGCACCTTAATATGGCCATTCTGGTTGCGAAAAACTACTTTTTGATGTTCTAACAAGACCCACAAAATGTCTTGTGTGTGTTCTTTGATTCGTTGTTTAGTGTCCATTAATCACCGTTAATCATTATCTCCCCCCCACATCACATCTTGAAGAGAAGCAGCCTGTTCCGCTTCTTCTTTTTGAAGTGGTCTGTTTTCCAATGCTTCTTCCAATGCCCTCGTTTCTTCAGTGCTAATCTCTACGGACGTATCGAAAGGTACATCATCAGGTTCAGAGTCCGCCGCTTCTTTAAGCAATGATTCCGTGATCTGATTGTTATTGATGAAAGAACAATTCCAGCGGAGGACCGCTAATTGTGCATTAAGCACTTTAGCCATGCGTCGTTGTTCTTCCGCGCCATTTGGATCTAAAAAGTGGTAATTCTTCACTTTTTGAGCAAGCACAATCTTCCCCTCTGGTGTTTTCACAAAAATAATACGCGGGTCATGTCTTGGAACCATAATCTTCAATTTTTCATCCGCATAACACATCAATTTGTCAGAACGATAGTAAATCGTACCTAAATCAGGAACCGCATATTGCAGTATCCCTCCCGCAATGATCTTGCGATCTAAGGGTTTTCCTTTCGTATCATACTTTTCTGCGAAGGCCATCAGGAGTGTTATTTCCTCAACTCCCCGGGCTTTCCAACCCATTTTAATAAATTCATGTAATTTGCCAGTCGGACTCTTTCCCTTTAAAGAGCCATTCTTGCCTTGCTTGGTGGCGTGATATAAAGCGAGTTTGCCTTCAATCTCTTTTGCAAAGTCTTCAAAAGTCCCAGGAAAGCTTTTCGCAGGCTTGCCCACCACCTGCACTTTTTTATTTATGCGATCCCCCCCAATCCAACCTGGAATGAGGGAAAAATAATGCAATTCCAAAAGCCCAAAAATACCTTCAATCGGTTTAACTTGAGGCTCATATTTCCCTGCCCGATAAACGTTATCGCCTTCCCTTTCCATCCGCTCGCGGATAAATTTTTGTACTGTTCTAAATTCTTCAGAATCAATCAACTCCACCTGAAAGTCGGTCTGTTTGGCTAAATTTGCCAACGTTGTGAACCCTGCCAACATTGATTTCCATTTGTATGGCTTGCCGTTATCTAGATACAATAATTTCGGCAATCCGTTTTGCTTAACCGCGTTACAAAAACTGCGTGCAATATCCAGTTGTCTCACTTCGCGCCCTTTAGGCATAAATATCAATGTTGCATAGAGTCGATTTGTCGCGAGGTCTAACCATCCGATCATTCGGGCATGAATGATTGACCCATCCCGCCGCCTACATTGAATGTCCATCGGATGTTCATCACCAATCCAAACGTCATTAGGGTAGATTCCATCTCGGAAGCGATTGATAAGCCTTGGTATGGCATTGTCACGAAACCACTGAGCATCCGTTTTTCGTTTCCCTACTAATTTATAACCTGAGCTACCAATCTGATAAACCCAGTCTTCTGATACCATACAACTTTCTTGTTCAGGCTCAGTCAAGGGCCTATTGAACATGGGCTCGACTAATTTCTGTAACATCATATTTGCAGATGTGATAATCTTGGTACCAGTAAACCGTCCATCAACCCACATTGAAGAAATATACTGTTCAATTTCACTTTGAACCGTAATGCACTGCTGTTCATTCAATACTTTTGCCGCAAATTCATCAAAACATCTAGAAATAGCTATGCGCCCTTCCCCTGCGTCACTACGGCCTTGCCTTGCTAAACCTGACAAACCCTTTTCTTTATAATCTTTAACCCAGCGATAAAATGAGGCTTGCCCAATTTTATTTTTACCATTTGGGCAATAACAATTTTGTTGAACTTTAGTCTGAATAGCCTTCATCAAAGAAGTCCCTTTAGGCAATGCCAACAAATCCTTAATCATGCTGTATCTAAAGGCCACCATATCTTTTTGCTTTTGATCCTGACCTATATACCAACTCGCGTTATTTTCTAAATCTATTGAATCTATTGCGCCTCCATTTTCAGTGGGAATAACAAATTGTGGTGGCTTGTAAACCGACCGATACCATTTTTTTTGATACTCGTCGGGCAAACTCTTCGCGAAAACTTTGAGAGCCTTTCCACCACGACCAACACCTTCTACTTCAATGACTTTCAATTCACTACCATTCCACTTTTTACCTGACAAGCAATCTTTTAATACCCGTTGAGCACTCCGTAAATTTGTCCATTGACCAACTAACTTAAAAAATTGTTCTGTAGTTAACCAATCCGTATCGCCAAATATGTCGTTAGTCTTGTCGTTAGTCTGATTTGTAGTAGAATCAACAACTTGACTCTTTTGACGATCCATGTCGTTAGTCTTAACCCCTTTTAAATCAACACTCTCAAGCGATATGTCGTTAGTCTTGTCGTTAGTCTTGTCGTTAGTCCCTTTTTTTAGTTCGCCAATCGTTTTAGCATTTTGTACGGTGGATTGATGAACTTTAATTGGTTCGCCAATACCTGATTGGGGAGTTTTTTTTTGTTCGCCAATACCCGATTGGCGAACTTTTTTCCCCTTAATTGGTTCGCCAATCGGTTCGCCAATGTTTTGTACTGTGGATTGGCGAACTTTTTCAGCCGATTGGCGAACTTTTTTTCCATTTATTGGTTCGCCAATCGGTTCATTAATATTTTGTACTGTGGATTGGCGAACTTTTTCAAACCATTTTTCAGCTAAATCTTGTTGTAAAGAATTGACATACAGTTGGTAATTTATGCCCGATTTACCGCCACGACCTACAACACTTTTGACTTCTAAATTTTGATTACGCCACTTTTTACCGTTTAGTGCATTAATAAATACTTTTTGGGCACCCCGTTTGCTCATAGGCACTAAATTAGCAAACTGGGCTGGCGTTATCCAATCAGAGTTAATCATGATATAATGTCCACCATTATTTCATTCAATATTTGAAGCATTGCCAAAATGTTTGGCAATGCCTTTTTTTTCTTATGGTTTAATATCCATCGGTACCTCTACCACCTGAATTACCGCCGGCTTTGGTTCTTCAGGGGGAAACGGGTCTGGAGGGATTGGTATAAATATGATGCCAATGACTACGCTAGACAGCAAAACACTTAGTTCCATTTTTCATCATCCTCTCAATGGTTACGGCTAAATCCGCCAATTGTCGAGCCACCAAGCTCACTTCACTGGTTTCAGATTGAATCACATCGTTGGTTTCAATTTTGGATTCGTAATTTTCCTCTTTGAAACCTTGCGCCTCAGCGTGTTCAAGCACTGCACACCTCAATTCGCTGGACAATGAATTGCCTGTTTTAGCAATTCGTTCATCGAGCCATTGCCTCAGTGCGGGTGTCAAATAAACAGATACAGCGGCATTACGCTGTTTGTCATCTTCCTTTTTGCGATTTCTTGCCATTTTGTTTTTTCCTACCAAATAACAAACAAAAAACGCTGACAATTAATAAAAATAGTGGTTCCATCGTTTTTTGTCCTCAAAAGTTTGCATCACGTCAAACAAATCACTTAAAATTCAACTTTCATTCAATGGGACGACTGGTGTAATTGATCGCCCTATTGTTTTTGAAATACCCAATACAATGCGATAAGCACCGCCTTTGGGCATCCCTGACTCGCGATTTGTCCAACGTTTAACAACTAACCAGACATATCGTGGGGAATACCCATTTTGTCGGCCCCATTCGCTAAATGAAAACCCACACTGTAGCAAGGCACCCCGCACTGCTTGTGGTGTAAGCGGTTTGTTCATCTGTACTGTGCGCTCCTTAAATTAAAGTGAAACGTGATGCTGTTTTATAAAGTGTTGAAAATTTCAACGGGCGTATTGTATATTCAATTGAATGCTTGAGTCAAGTTTTTTAATCAAATGAATATAGGTGGGAGATTAAAAAAAGCAATTTTATTAAAAAACAAGAGCTTAAAAGATTTTTCAAAAACATCAGAAATTCCTTATATAACATTACAACAATATTTGGCAGGCAAAAGAGAGCCCGCTGCAAGCGTTTTAACTAAAATAAATATTCACTCGAATATATCTATAGACTGGCTATTAACTGGTAGAGGTACAATGTACAACGATGTACCGATACCTAAAGTAAAGGAAAAAACAGTTAATGAAATTGATGAACATCTGAAAACGCTTAGGCCAGCGCAGAGAGAGGAGATTTTTGGTAGGACGCTTGAGATGGTTCGGATGAATGAGATGGAGGAGAAATTGGAGAGGTTGTTGAAGGAAAGGGATGATAAGGAAAATGGAATTGAGAATTAGGGATTGGTTTTTAACGGGCTCAGATTTGAGGTGGTTAAGAGTCCTCAAGTTGAGGGGTGACTGAACTCAGATTTGAGGTCAGTTGTGAATTGTAAAACTGGATATCCAGCTTCGGAGGAAAATCAAGGACTTATGGATTTGAAAGCCCCCTGTTGGGGCTTTTTTTTTGTACGCAGATTTGCCGTTAATGTGATAAGGCCTCTACTACAAGGAATGTTGTCACTGTGTCGGCTAATGCTCTGTGTGCGGTGCCTTGGTCTACATCAAAATAGCGTGCGGCTGTGCTTAACTGTCCCATTCTCCGTAATATTCAGAGAATTGAGTCATAGCACAATGAAGTTTGTTCCGATAGGGGACTAAAGTGGGGCAATTGTATTGATTTACTGTTTGTTCCAACAGTCGCCAATCAAACTCAGCATTATAAACAACAATATAATCAGCGGATTGTAGATAATAGGCTACCTTATTGTGGACTTCTGGCCATTTTGGAGCCTTAGCCACCAATTTATTGGTAATGCCATGAATTGCCTGGCTGCTTTGGTTAGGCCTAATTAATTCATTGACTAATGGAATTCCCTTGCTATTAATAATGGCGATTTCAATAATTTCATCTGTAGAACCTAGACCTGTTGTCTCGGTGTCCAAAAATATTGTATTGGCAGATAAAATTTTTTTTGCCCATTGGGATTGGGATTGGGATTTGTGTTTGTTCATTTCTAAATGATGCCCCATGTGCGAATCTAATAATTGTCAAGCGTTGCAAGAGCTTTCTCAATTATTGACATGTTGTGACTAGAAGGCAAGTATGATTTTGCCTTCTCTAAATCTGATTTTGCAGATTCTACTAACATTCCCGCAACCTCAAATTGAATATCGGCTAACAAGTCCACAAATTCCTCGTTGTTTGTTTCAATTGCTCGCTCAATTGCCTTTTTTATCTCGTTCATATTATGTTTGCCTTTTCTAAAAAAATTTTTTTATCCTTAATGATATTGTGCATCCACTTTCTAGCAGGGTCACATTCCTCAGCCCCAAATAAGTCATAAATTTCAATATCAATATCTTCTTCACCTGCTTCCGCCCTACCTATCAAATCATTAAGTTGTTGTTCTACTTCTTTAGCTTGTGAGCCTAGTAATTCGGTTAAGTGAGGTAGAATGGCGTAACTTGCATCCAAAACATCTTCAATTTTATACATGGTTATACATGGGTTAATTTGTAATGTGTTTAAATGAGAACCTTTCCTGTTATCAAATAATTATCCGATTACTTATCAAATAATTTTCCTCTCCTCAGCACCGTTGCCGGGGATGGCACGGATGGCTATAGCGGTGATGGCGCGGCGGCGCTTAATTCGCCGAAAGATATCGTTGTCGATAATCAGGGCAATTTTTATATTGCGGATTCTGATAACCATCGCATTCGTAAAATCAGTTCCACTTAATTTGAAGCACCACCCTAAACGCTGTCAAATTGGCCTGTAGAGACGCGATGCTCGCGTCTCTAGCACACCAGTCGCTGCGTCGCAAAATAAATTTGTGCCGACAGCGATCCCACCCGACGAGTCTTTATTCCACTCTAAACGTACTAAACCCAATCCGCCATTCTTCTGGATGGCTTAATAAATCTATCCAGGCGGGTAGGCGTAACAGATAAACTATATATTCCCCTTTTGGAAATTCGGTTACGGGTTGATCTATCGCGACTTTACCGCTGTCTTCCCAGACGGGCACTGAACTGCCATCAAATAACACTAAACCATTTAACCCTGTCATAAAGTAGAGCGTTTGATCGGGGTAAGAGACGGCGATATATTGCTTTTGATCGGCG
>Ga0190344_1000255_pt1 | contig 30823 bp, 20 predicted proteins | sample 48721323_MG_FD_161662 | JGI IMG/M metagenome (GOLD analysis project Ga0190344, IMG submission 161662) | Hydrothermal vent microbial mat bacterial communities from Southern Trench, Guaymas Basin, Mexico - 4872-13-2-3_MG | ecosystem: Environmental > Aquatic > Marine > Hydrothermal vents >... | reverse complement strand
TATGAAAATTCTTGTAACGGGTTTTGAACCATTCGCAGGAGAAGTTATAAACTCTTCATTAGAGGCCATTCAGCTACTTCCAGATACAATTGAAAATGCACAAATTGTTAAAACTACCATACCCACTGTTTTTGGGAAAAGCATTGAAACTCTTAAAGAAATGCTCGAAAAAGAAAAACCAGATGTAGTCATCTGTGTCGGCCAAGCAGGTGGAAGAGCAGAAATAACAATAGAAAGGGTTGCAATTAATATTGATGATGCATCAATTCCTGATAATGAAGGAAATTTACCTAAAGATCAGATTATTTTCAAAGATGGAGAAAATGCATATTTTTCAAATTTGCCAATTAAAAAAATTGTAGAAGCAATTAAAGAATGCAAAATTCCTGCTTCAATTTCAAATTCCGCCGGCACATATGTTTGTAATCATTTAATGTATGGCCTTCTCTATTTCATTAATAAAAAATACAAAAACATTAGAGGAGGTTTTATTCATGTTCCTTATTTACCAGAACAAGTTCTAAACAAGAAAAATGTTCCAAGTATGTCTCTTGATAACATTGCTTTAGCTCTGAATTGTACTATTAAAAAAATAATAGAAGAAAGCCATTTTGATAAATCACTTTGAAAAGATTGGGGGGAAAATTATGAAATTTTTGACAACACCACTTCCAAAAGATATCGAGAAACTTCTAAATTTAGGAATGTTTAAACAGGCAAAAAAGGTGGTTTTAGAGAGATTTAAAAAACCTATTCCACAGACGTTGAAAGAACGCTTAAAATTCGAACTATTTAAACTTGAACTTTTAGAAAAGACTTATCCATATAACGAAAAAGATGCTTTTAAACTTTTCAAACAACTATTCAAAAATGCAAAAAAACAGGAGTTTGAAAGTCTTTTGGAAGATGGATTTCTCGATTTTCGTTTCATTAATGGTGAAAAAAGATTTCAAGAAAGATTTCATTATAACGTTGCCTTCTCTCTCAACGAGTATAAACAAAGACAAAAAGAAGATAAAAATAGGACCAAGCTGAGAAAATTAACCAATGATGCAATCAAAAGACTTATATCAACCAAAAAAGAAAAAACATATTCTGTAACCGCCAGAATTTCCATAAAAAGAAAAAAACCGAAAAACAAAGAAGTTTTTGTTTGGCTTCCCGTTCCTTTTGAAAAATTCCAACAAAGCTCAGTTAAAATAACTGATGCAAGCCATAACTATGTTTTATCTTCACCTAAAACCTTACAAAAAACTGTGCACATGAAAGGAAAAGACACTGAAACTTTTTGGGTAAAATTTAGCTACAATGTTTCTGAATGGATCGGAGAAAAGTCCAAATTTTTAAATCCTCCTAATAAATCAGATTTAGCTGAAAAGCCTCCACATGTTTTGTTTACCCCATATTTAAAAGAAGTACTTAAAAAAGCTCTAAAAGGAGTCGATACTACTAAAGATTACGAAGTAGCAAAAAGCATTTATAATTATCTTACCCGCAACGTTTATTATTCTTACGTTCTTCCTTACGCACTTTATGATAACATTCCTGAATATGTCACAACAGTTTTTAGAGGAGATTGTGGTTTTTACGCAATAACATTCATTACGTTATGTAGATTAGCTGGTATACCAGCAAAATGGCAATCAGGCTGGTTCGCAACTCCTTTAGGTGCATCTCCGCACGATTGGGCTTTAATTTATCTAAAAGATTTAGGTTGGATACCTGCTGATTTATCCTTTGGAGGAAGTAGAAGAAATAATGAGGAAATGAGAATGTTCTATTTTGGTAATTTAGATGGTTTTAGAATGTTTGCCAATCTTGATTTTCAAGTTAACTTTTCTCCAAAGAAAAAATACTACAGAAATGATCCATATGATAATCAGGTTGGTGAAATGGAAAGTAAAGATGGGTATATAATAGATACTGAATCAAAAATAGAAATTTTATCATTTGAAGAAATTGATTAAAAGGAGGTAAAAATATGGGAAAAATAAAATCTGTAAAATTTAAATTGAATGTATTTGAATATGAAAAACCCTTTCATATTACCAACAGTATCTCATCTCAAACAAGAAATATAGAAGTTTCAATTGAACTAGAAAACGGTATACACGGTTTCGGAGAAGCATCTCCTTCTTTTAGAGTTAATGGCGAAAAAGTCGAAGCTTTACTTTCACTTGAACCTGTAATAAATGAAATGATAAAAGGATATGACGTCAAAAATTACAGACAAATTTTTGAAATTACTGATAAATTGTTTGCATTTCCAAGTATTAAAGCAGCAGTTCAATATGCTACTTTAGATGCTTTATCTGAAGAAATAGGTTTGCCTGTTTATAAAATTTTAGGAGGTGCAAAAGAAAAAATAGAAACTGACAAAACAGTTTCTATTGGCACGTTGGACGAAAGAGTAAATGATGCCAAAAAAATTTTTGATGAGGGATTTAGAGTTATAAAAATAAAGGTGGGAGAAAATTTAAAGGAAGATATAGAAGCACTTATTAGAATACACGAAACCACCAAAGGAGCAAAATACATTGTAGATGCCAATATGGGTTATACTCCAAAAGAAGCAGTTATGTTTGTAAATGAATTGTACAAAAAAGGTATTGATATTAGTATTTTTGAACAACCTGTAAAGATGCATGACATTGAAGGTTTGAAATTTGTTAGATTTCACTCACCGTTTCCCGTTGGAGCTGATGAAAGTGCAAAAACAAAATACGATGTTATGAGATTAATAAAGGAAGAAGCTGTAGATTATATAAACATTAAGCTTATGAAAAGTGGAATTTCAGATGCTTTAGCAATTGTTGAATTGGCAAAAGCTGCTAATTTACGTTTAATGATTGGTTGTATGGGAGAATCAAGTTTGGGTATAAATCAAAGTGTTCATTTTGCTTTAGGAACCGGAGCTTTTGATTTCCACGATCTTGATAGTGCAATTATGATTAAAGAAAAAACATTTAGAGGAAAATATAAAACGGAAATTCCTTATCATTTTGCAATTTAACAAGAAACATTCTTGAAATAATATGATAAAATTAGATAGTTTAACTAATTTAACTATTTAAAAAATACTACTTTAGTTTTTCTGGGAAAATATCCTTCAAAAATAAAATCTAATAACTTCTTGTTTTAATTTAGAAGAATATTTCTTAAATTTCTGTTCTTTCTTTGCCAAAGAAAAACACTCCCTTGTTGGGTTTATTACCACTTCGGGGGTGTTTTTTTCGTGTTTCATTCTTAAAATTCAGCGCATTATGGCCTCATATTTCGTCGATAAATAGGTTTTATAGCGAGATATAGGATTTTATATCTCAACATTTTAGAGGTGCTAAATTCGATTAATTCGGTGATTTGATTTTTCATGATATAATTTTTATAAATCTTTTTTCTGAGACTGGTTAATCATTGTTTTAAGAAAGGAGTTTGAAGTTATGGACAATGTTGATAAAAACCAAAATCTAGGAAAAGAAAAAAATATAGAAGAACTACGTGAATTAGAAGAGAAATTAAGTATTGATAAATTTTTTGACAAAATCACTGTAGTGGGTGCTATGATTGGTAAAATTATTCTTGATGAAAACGGAAAACCATATGATTTCCAGATTTTAAAAGTAAATCCAGGACTTGAACGATTAACAGGTTTAAGCAAAGAAGAACTTGTTAGCAAAACAGGTCTCGAAGTATTTTCAAAAGGCAAAGAAAGTTGGAATGATATGTTAAAACAGGTATTAATAGAAAATAAGCTTATTGAACTTAGTTTTTACTCCGAGGCTTTAAGGAGGTTTTTTATAGTAAATGTTTTTTCAATTCAAAAGGGAATAATCATGGCAATATTTACTGATGTAACAAAAATTAAAGAACAACAAGATGGACTGGAAAAAGTATATGAATTGCAAAAGGCTATGAATAGTGTTAGAACAATTTTAATTAAAGCCAATAATGAAAAAACTCTATACCAAAAGATTTGTGATGCACTTACACAGGTTAGTTTTATAAAAATCGCGGGAGTTTTTCTTGTACAAGATGAGAATTCTCCTTTGAATATTGCTGCATTTTCTGCACCTGATGAATACAGAGATTACATAGCTAAAAATGTTAAAGTTTATTTGAACCCGCCTGGAGGTGGCACTTTTCGCACTGCACTAAAGATTGGAGAACCTGTTGTTATAGATAATGTTATGAAAGATAAGCGTGTTTCTTACTATAGAAAGCATTATTCAAAATTGAATATTAAATCTTTAATTACTTTACCTTTAAAATTAGAAGGCTATATACTCGGTGTTTTAGCTTTATATTCAGACAAAGAAAGAGCCTTCGGTAGAAAAGAAATTTTGATATTGGATGAGTTATCTACTGATATTTATATTGGAGTTAATACTATAAAACTTAAAAAAGCCCTTATGGAAAACAACAAAAAACTCGAAGAAGCGATAAGTGATATTTTAATTGTGTTATCAAAAATAGTAGATAGTAAAGATCCCTTTACAGCAGCTCATCAAAAAAGAGTAGCCCAACTTTCAGTTGCCATCGCAAAGAAGCTTGGCTTGCCAAAAAATAAAGTAAAGCTTGTAGAATTAGGTGCACTTGTTCATGACATCGGTAAAATATATGTTCCTATTGAAATATTAGTTAAGCCTGGTAAACTCACTGAAAATGAATTTAACATAATAAAAGAGCATCCACAAACGGGGTACAAACTTCTAAAGGATCTAATTAGTCCATTTAATATACTAGCCCAAATTGCTTTGCAGCATCATGAAAGGCTAGATGGGTCTGGATATCCACAGGGATTAAAAGATGATGAAACACTATTTGAAGCAAAAATAGTTGCAGTAGCAGATGTAGTAGAAGCAATGAGTTCACATAGGCCATATAGACCAGCGCTAGGAGTTGACAAAGCGTTAGAAGAAATTTCAAGGGGTAAAGGTAAACTTTATAATCCAGAGGTTGTAGATGCCTGTATAAAAGTGCTCAAAGAAGACGGATTCAAATTTGATTAAAATGCTATCTATATTGAAAAATAGCAAGATTATCACTATTCGAATATTTTAGAAAAATTTAAATACCAAGTCTTCTAAAATAAAAATAGTAGGATTTATATTGGTCATTAGCTAGACTATATTTTTTCTTAAATTAACTCATTAAAACTTTTTCAACTTCCTCATATGGTGGTTCTTTTCCAGGATCATCTGAAACCCAGCTATATATAATCTTTCCTTCTTCATCAATTACATAAACTGCTCGTTTAGAAACTACAAAATTCTCTATTCCAAGAAATTCTTCATGGACTCCTCCATATTTTCTTGAAACATTTCCTCCAAAATCAGAAAGAAGTTCAAAATTTAGTCTATTTTTTTCTGCAAATGCTTTATTTGCAAAAGGCGAATCAACACTTATTCCAAAAACTTTTGTTGATAAGTTATTGAATTTTGCCATGATATCTCTAAATGTACATAACTCTTTTTCACAAACACTTGTAAAAGCTCCAGGATAAAATGCTAAAACTATTCTTTGTCCAATTAACGAAGAAAGCCTTACTTTCTCAAGCTTTTTGTTCACAAGTTCAAAATCAATATACATATTTCCTTTTTCTAACATAATCTCACCTCTCAATTAGTTTAACCTAATTATACCATATAATTCAAAAAACAAAAATTCATATAGTGTTATAATATTATTGATATGAAAAAATTTGCGGAGGTGAAATGATGAATGATTATATGAAAGAATATAAAGCCTGGCTTGAAAGCCCCTATATTGATGAAGAAACAAAAAAAGAGCTTTTATCAATTAAAGAAAACAAAGAAGAAATCAAAGAAAGATTTTTTAAAGATCTTGAATTTGGAACAGCTGGTTTAAGAGGAAAAATAGGAGCAGGAACTAATAGAATGAATAAATATATCGTTGCAAGGGTTACCCAAGCTCTTGCAGACTTTATTAATTCCAAAGGAGAAGAAAGGGCACAAAGAGGAGTTGTGATTGCATATGATGTAAGGCATTTTTCAAAAGACTTTGCAAGAATAACAGCTGAGGTTTTGGCAGGCAATGGTATCAAAGTTTACATATTCGACGATATTCGACCAACCCCTATGCTTTCTTTTGCCGTTAGACATTTGAATGCAACTGCAGGTATAGTTATTACAGCAAGTCATAATCCGCCTGAATATAATGGATATAAAGTATATTGGGAAGAAGGCTCACAAATTCTTGATGATGTTGCAATTCCCGTCCAAGAAAATATCAAAAAAATAAAAGACTTTGGGGTTATCAAAAAAATTTCTTTTGACGAGGGAATATCAAAAAATCTTATTGAGATAATTGGAAAAGAAGTTGATAACGTATACTATGAAAACGTTTTAAGCTTGGCTTTAAATGACGAAATTGATAAAAACATAAAAATAGTGTATACCCCTTTAAATGGAACAGGAAACATACATGTAAGACACATTTTAAAAGAAAGAGGATTCAACAATGTCTATGTTGTTAAAGAACAAGAACTTCCTGATCCCAATTTTTCAACTGTTGGATATCCAAATCCAGAAGATATCAAAGCGTTCAAGTTAGCACTTGAACTTGCAAGAGAAAAAGACGCGGACATTGCTCTTGCAACCGATCCTGATTGTGATAGGCTTGCTGTAATGGTAAAACACAATGGAGAATATGTTGCTCTTAATGGAAATCAAACTGGGGCCATTTTAATCCAATATCTTTTATCCCAAAGATTCCAAAAGGGACTTTTATCGGAAAAAAGTATGATAATTAAATCTATAGTTACAGGTAACTTGGGGAAAATGATTGCAGATGAATATAAAGTATATACATTTGAAACACTTACTGGCTTTAAAAATATTTGTGGGCTTGAAAACAAACTTGAAAAAGAGGGTTATCAATTTGAATTTGGTTATGAAGAAAGTATAGGGTTTGTAACTGGAAACTTTGTAAGGGATAAAGATGGTGTGATCTCTGCTATGATTGTCTCAGAAGCAGCAGGTTTTTATAAAAAAGAAGGCAAAACTCTCGTTGATGTTTTAAACGAAATATACGAAAAATACGGCTATTATCTTGAAAATAATTTCTCCCTTATTTACGAAGGAATTGAGGGACTTGAAAAAATATCTAATATAATGAAACATTATAGAAATAATTTTCCTAAAAAAATCGGAAATTTACAGCTTGTTAAATACATTGATTATCTTGAAGGAAATGAATACGATCAAAGTGGAAATATTATAGGAAAAGTTAACAGAGAACACATACCTACATCTAACGTTTTAAGATTTTTCTTTGATGATGGAAGCTGGTATGCTTTAAGACCTTCTGGAACTGAACCTAAACTGAAGGTATACATTTATTCTTTTGCAAAAACTAGAGAAGAATCTGAAGAAAAATTAAAATTAATCGAGAAAACTTTTAGAAATATTGTTGAAAGCATCTAAAAACTTTAGGGTGATTAATTTGATTTTTGAAAACGTATTACTTGTAAATCCCACAGAAAAAGAATTTGTTTGTGATATTGAAATTGAAAATGGAACGATTATAAATATAAAAAAGAAAGATGCTTCTTGGAAGTATATATTATTTCCTGGTTTTGTTGATACACACACCCATGGTTATATGGGTATTGACTGTATGTCCGCATCAAGCAAGGATTTTGAAAACTGGGCAAGTTTGTTGGAAAAAGAAGGAGTAACTTATCTTTTTCCAACTACAGTTTCTGCATCAAAAACTTCTATCGAAAAAGTGTTAGAAGAATTTAATAAGGCAAAACACCCTTCTCTTTCAGGTATTCATCTTGAAGGACCATTTGTTAATAAAGAAAAAGCAGGAGCACAAAACAAAGAATTTATAACTTCTTTTTCACAAGAAAAATTACCCAAAAACCTAGATAACGTGAAAATTATTACTGCTGCTCCAGAAATAGAAGGCTTTGAAAAATTGTATTCAATTTCTTCAAGCAAAAAAATTAAAATTTCAATTGGTCATTCTGATGCAAAATTTTCCGACTATAGCTTCTGGTACAGAAAAGGAATTAATAGAATAACTCATCTTCCAAACGCCTTGAGACCCCTTCATCACAGGGAAGTTGGGGCTGTTGGAGCGGCTGTTTTACTTGGTTTTTATGTCGAATTAATTGTTGATGGTATACATCTTTCGCCTGAATTTGTTAAATTTGTTTATAAAACTATAGGCCCATCAAGAATAATTCTTATAACAGATAGTATATCTGCTACTGGCCTTGGAGATGGAAAATATGATCTCTATGGACTTGAAGTTTATGTCAAAAACAACGTGGCTAGACTTTCAAATGGAAATTTAGCAGGAAGTACCTTAACCTTTTCAAATGCGGTTAAAAATTTCGCTAAAATTACAGGTTGTAGTTTGCATGAACTTTCCCTTGTAACTTCATATAATGCCCTCAAAAACCTTGGCAATGAAATTAAAATCCAGCCCGGTGAAAGAACAAAGTTTGTTTTGGTTGATCAAGATTTGAATATAATAAAAACAATAATATAAGGGGCTTTAAAGCCCCTTATATTTCAAATTCTTTTTCTTCTAAATATATTTTACCTTCCAGCCTTATATCCCTTGATGAAGCTCCGACTCTAATATAATAATCTCCTTCTTCAAGAATCCATTTGTTTTTACAAAAACTTGTTAAATCTTTTAATTTGATTGAGAGAGATACTCTTTCACTTTCGTTTGGTTTTAAAAGTTTTGTTTTATAAAATCCTTTTAGTTCGTGATATGGCTTATCTATTTTTCCTTTTGGAGCTTTTACATAAACTTGAGCAATTTCTTTTCCTTCAACTTTTCCAATATTTTTAATTTCAAAACTAACTTCAATATTTTCTCCATTTTTACTAATACTTAAATCTTTATATTCAAAATTGGTATATGAAAGACCATATCCAAATTCAAACAACGGTTCTACCTGGAATGTATCATAATATCTATATCCAACATAAATATCTTCTTCATATATTACCTCTGTCGGATTTTCCTTGGGTGCACCGGGAAATGATTTTGAGGGAATATCTTTATAATCTTTTGGAAAAGTTGTTGGTAATTTTCCAGAAGGATTTACATTCCCCATACAAACATCGGCAACTACTCTTCCTGCTTCCTGCCCAGGTTGCCATACAAGTAATAAACCATCGACCAGATCAATCCAACTTGCTATTTCTATTGGGCCACCAATATTTAATAATACAATTACTTTTTTACCTTTTTCTCTGAATTTTCTAGAAATATCTTCGATGAGCTCCCTTTCATCGTCGCTCAAATAAAAATCTCCCTTAACTGCTTTTCTATCAACAAATTCACCAGAAATTCTACTAATTACGATAATTGCTAAATCGTTTTTTTCAGAAGCCTCGTCAATAGTTTTTTCATCCAGAATATCTTCAGGTAATTTCGGAGGAATTTTTAGGTTAAATTCATTAACATATGCTGGCTTGTATTGTCCATTTCTTAATTCCCTTACTTTTTCACGATAAAATTCCCCAAGATTTTCATCAACTTTAACGTCCTTCTCTTTAAATCCATCAAAAATATTTATTGTATATCTTGGATGGGTATCTCCACTTCCAAATCCTCCTTTTACTGTTTCAATCTGTCCAGTTCCAAAAATTGCAACTTTTGCATCCTTTGTAAACGGAAGAACGTTTTCATTTTTTAAGAGAACTATACCTTCAGATGCAGCCTTATAGGAAACTTCTGCATGCTTTTCAAAATCAGGATTGTTAGAATATTTATAGCCCTTAAACGATGGAGTTTTAGCCAAAACATTCAATATTGCTCTAACTCTTTCGTTTAAAATTTCATCAGTAATTTCTCCTTTTTCATATGCCTCTTTTAGCTCTTCTATTTCATCTCTTCTGTTTTTAAATACATTATAAGTTTTTCCGGGCATTATTAAATCATTTCCTGCTTTAATCTGTTCAACTGGGTTGTCTCCAGCAAACCAATCGCTCATCACAAAACCTTCAAATCCCCATTCTTCCCTTAAAACTTTGGTTAATAACCACTTATTTTGAGAACAGTACTTTCCATTCAATTTATTGTATGCACTCATAACTGTCCATGGTTTTGCATTTTTTACTACAATTTCAAAACCCTTTAAATAAATTTCTCTTAAAGCTCGTTCAGAGACAATTGTATCTATAAACATTCTATTTGTTTCTTGATTGTTTGCAGCAAAATGTTTTAAACTTGTTCCAACTCCTTCAGATTGAACACCTTCAACAAAACAAGAAGCAAGTTCTCCTGTCAGAACAGGATCCTCGGAATAATATTCAAAATTTCTTCCACACAAAGGATTTCTGTGAATATTAATTGCAGGAGCAAGTAAAAAATCGACACCATATTCTTTTGTTTCATTTCCCATAGCTTTGCCTACTTCAAATAAAATTTCTCTGTTCCATGTAGAAGCAAGCATTGAAGCTATCGGAAATGCGGTAGCATGATACTTTTTCTCTTCATTTGGTCTTTCGGGATTGATTCTTAATCCTGCAGGGCCATCTGCATGAACCGTTGCTGGAACATTCAATCTTTCAATTGGGTGTGTTTCTCCAGCTGCGCCAGGAACTATAGAAGGTTCATTTCCAAACATCCCAGGTAATCCAACGCCCACAACTAATTTAATTTTTTCTTCTACCGTCATCTGAGAAATTATTTTTTCAACATCCATTTTACTTTTCCTCCTTTACAAATAATTAAATAATGATCTTATACGTAATTTTTTATTTGTTTTAAATATCCTTCTTTCTCCCGGAAATAAAACAAAAAAGTTATCGTTTTCATATAATTTGCCATTTTCTTCTCTAATTTCCACACCTATTGCAGGTTTTTTACATGTAACTATAACTTGATTTTTCAAATAATCAACGTTAATTTCTGGATTTTCTGGTTTATATTTTCTTAAATTAGCAAGTATCTTATGATTTTCGTATAACATCTCCTCTGTTTTAAAGTAAACTTTTGCTACACTTCTTTCAATTAACTCTTTTTCAAGGAAAAATTCATCAAGTTTATAAACGAAATCTTCACCTACTGTTATCCCAGAATACTTTTTTTCAAAAATTGTGTTACCTGAAATATCCTTGATCTCTATTCTTGCATCACCTGATATCTTTTTTCCATCATTAAGTATCAGCAGAATTAACTTTTCTTCTTCTTGTTTCAAAACTGGTAAAATATTGGAATAGAAATTTTTGGTATAAAAATATAAAGCTTTTGGCCTACTGAAATAGTCTATAGAAGACCAGCTAAATACGGGCCAGGAATCGTTTAATTGCCAATAAATTGTTCCAGAAGTTTTGTATTTTTTACTTCTCCAGTGTTCAACTCCCAATTTTATTGCCTCAGCCTGGTTTAATTGTGAAAGGTAAACAAAGGAGTCAAAATCTTTCGGAAGGCCAAATCTAGCTGATATAAATCTAATTAACCTTTCCATTCCTTCAATTTGTTTGTTATGATTTAACATTATATCAGAAAAAATCTCTCTTTCACTTTCATTTGCAAAAAATTTTATTGTTTCAATATCTGGAGCCGCTTGAAATCCAAATTCACTTACAAATTTCGATGTATCTTTTTCATATTCTTTATAATCCTGCCATCCTGACCACACATTCCAAACATGAGTGTCTCCCGCAAGATTCGAATTAGCTTTTAATCCTTTCCCACTGAACGGACTTGATGGCCAATATGGTCTTGAAGGATCTTCCTTCAAACACATCTTTGGAAAATCTTCAAGATAAAGTGTATCTCCAAGATTTTTATTGTTAACCTTTAAATTATACCCCCACTCTTCAAAAGCCCAATTATTTTCGTTGTTCCCACACCAAATTACTATACTCGGATGATGTCTTAATTTTAAAACATTTTCCCTAACTTCCAGATTAGATAGATCTCTAAACCAATCGAGATGATCTGGATATTCCGCACATGCAAACATGAAATCTTGCCAGATTAAAATTCCAAGTCTATCGCAAGTTTCATAGAATACCTCTTTTTCGTAAATCCCCCCTCCCCAGACTCGCAGCATATTTATATTTGCATTATAAGCCATCTCTAAAAGCTTTTGATATCTCTCATTTGATGCAAAACTTAGTATATTATCTACAGGGATCCAATTTGCACCTTTAATAAAGAATTTTTTGCCGTTTATTACAAATATAAAGCTTTCTCCGTTTCCATCACTTTCTTTAAGTATTTCCACTGTTCTAAACCCTATCTTTTTTGCTTCAGAATAAAGAATTTTTCCTTCTTTAACAAGATTAAATGAAACATCATAAAGATACTGTTCTCCGAGATCTCTTGGATACCAGAGCTTTATGTTTTCTATATTCTTTACCCCTCTAAATTTATACTCATTGCCCTCTTTAAAAATTGGTAATTTTACAATTTCTCTTCCATTCATTAAAACCTGTACTTCATACTTTGTAGAATCATTAATGTTTTCAACATATCCTTCGAAAACAACCAAACCTTTTAAATCCTTTAAAAAGGCTGTTGTATATTTTAGTTTTCCATCAGACAATTCTTCGATATACGCGTTTTTATAAATACCACATGAAACTATTCTTGCACCCCAATCCCAACCAAAAGAATACTGCGCCTTTCTTATATAAACCCTTGTGGAATCTTCTGTAGCGTGAAGTTTTCCGTATATTTTTTCTTGTTGTTTTGCATATTCAGTAGCAGAATGTATAATAACCTTTACTTTGTTTTCCCCTTCTTTTAAAAAGCTGGAAATATCATATCTGTAAGTCAAAAACATATTTTCTGTTTTTCCAAGATAAATATCATTTAAATAAATTTCTGATACTGTATCAATTCCTTCAAATACTAGAAAATATGTCTTTTTTTCAAATTTTTCTATAAAAAACGTTTTTTCATATACCCAAGTTTTGTTTTCTAATTTTCTAAATAACTTTTCGTTAAGACCTACGTAAGGATGAGGCATTAAATTCTGTTCAATAAGATCACCCTGAATCGTCCCCGGAACATTTCCAAATAATTCAAATTCTTTTTCGGTATCATATACTTTCCATTCACCATTTAAAGAAATAATAAAAACCACCACCTCAGTTATTCAAAATAACAAATAATCTCGTCTACTTCTCTATTTCTAAGTTTGTATGCAAGCTCTCCTTTAATTTTACTCCCTTTGATTTCGTACTTTTTCCCATCAACAAAAAGTTCTATTTTACTAATTTTATCTTTTAGATAAGGATTTACATATTTTATCAAAGTTTTTGAAAACAATTTAAATTCTATTACACCGTTATCAAAAAATTCTTTGCTCAACTTTGGATTAAAATTAAATGTAAGCTCACCATCCACAAGGGTAAATAATTTATCTCCAATAAATATATGCTTCCACATGCTTAAAAATTCCGCCGTTGAACCACTAAGTCTTGCATAAAAACCTCTTCCGTGAAGTTCCGGGTTTGAGTTTGCACTACTTACAATAAATGAAGAATTTTCAAGTATGCTCCTTCCATATACATTGTAATCCATATACGGTGGAAGCATTGTTTTAATATCTTCGTAAAATTCATCAATCATTCCAGATTTAATTATTTCAAGCAAATACTTAAATTCCATATGCATAAAAACAGATTCATTTTCAAGCCATCCAGGTGTGAACGCTCGTATCCTACCAATACTGTATGGTTGATTTAAAATACTCTCAGATGTTTTGTACATCTTCAGTTTTTTGTCATAGATATTGGAGTTTTTAACAAAATTATACAACATTTTCTTTTCTTTTTCGTCTATTACTTTAAATGCCCTTACAATTCCTTCCAAGAAATATGGTAATACATTTACTTCAAATCTTTTTGGTATTATCCCATTATCTTGAATATCGTAATCAACTAGTTCGTATGTAAAGAAAGTGGGATAAATTCCTTTTCCATATTCTTTAGCCTTTTTGACACCTTCTTTAAGTTTCTGGAGCATTTTTTCAAAAATATTTAATAACTTATCCTTTAATATTTCCTTTTTGTCCCCAGAGATGCTAAAGAATACCTTACTTCTATATTCTTCTTTTGCGTTTGATACGTTATTCCAGTATTTGAATTGATCTTTTTCTTTGAAGTATCTGTCAAGTTCTAAATTAATTTTCTCAATAAATTCATACAATTCTTCGAAAACCTGAATATTACCATCGAAGCTTTTTAACTCTTCGTATAAGAAATTTATTAAACGTATAAGTTCAAAGGTTTCACTCATCCCTGAACCAAACAATGCAGGAAGGCCGTTAAGTGCATCGTTCCATCCAGGTTTGTTTGCTTCCATTTCAAGTCCCATGCCATATGGATCAAGAGTTGCAAACTTATTCACTGCAAGTATTAATAATTTTTCAAACATATTTGTTTTATAAATTTTACCGCTTTTATCCGTTAGATAATTATGCCCTCTTTTTTGTATAATTTCACGCTTTTCATGGGATTCTCCAACTGCAGCAATCTGCCTTACTTTTCCTTTATATACTTTATATTTCTCCTTTCTTGGTTTAACGTATGCATAACTATCATATGTTTTGTAATCAAATTTTTCAAAAAGAGTTTCTTTTAACTTATCTGGATAAATTTCTTTATATGTATCAACCAAATCCATTAAATAAGTCCAGTGGTCAATCCAATAACCCTCACCAAACTCTGCTTGTTCATGCTGTGAAGAGTAATATAAAAGTTTTTCAATAAACTTATCTTCATCAATGTTTTTGTTTTTCAATCTATCCAAAACCTCACCAGGAGTAAAGTAGTTGTTCATAATAAAATCTTTAAGTTCTTCATCCACTTCATCTAATATTGAAGGATCACCTTCAAATTTAAATCTTGTACCTTTAACAACCAGAGGATTATTTCCATCAGCTTGAATTAAATTTACAAACATACTTAAATTAAAATCTTCAATTTCCGGATGAAAAATCACATCATTTCTTCTGTTTTGTATAACATCTCTGAAATTACCATTTCCTTGAGAATACTTGTTTGCTTCTATCACAAAAAAATTGTAATCTCTTTCTAAATCTCCGTGTTTTCTAGAATATATGTGATACACTATCTTTCCATCTTTGTTTTCAAAAACAAGTGGATATCCACCTCTTAGTATATTATCAAGATAATTCTGTTCACAATATTTATCAAACATTTGATTGGAAGTTTTTGTTTGAATTTCACTTACTATTTCTTCAACTATCCTATCTGCTTCTTCTTTTTTTGAGATAATGTACTCATCTTTCTTCAAAGTTTCTACATAGTAGTTTATAAAGTCCTTATCTTTTGAAAAGCCAATCATACTGTTAATTACTATTTTATCCTTCAAATCTTTTTCCAATATTCCAAATGCACTTGGAAGAAGATTTTCATCATATTGTTTTTTTGATAATACTTCCTTAATTCCACCATTTTTGAAAATTGGAGGTTCTTGAAGGGAAGTTATATTTCCAAATAAAACTTCTTTATCAAAGACAACATCTAGAAGCTCCCCATCACTTGCAGCAAAATAAAAATATCCATTTTCAATTTCTTCAACTATTTCAAGATCACCAATTGTAGTTCTTACACTATAAAATGGGATCTTTTTCTCGTAATTATAAACGTGCATCCAAGCCCTTGCTGTATATCCCATTTCTTTAAAAAGTCCATTTGAAACTCCATATGGAATTACTTCTGGAAGTCCATCCACTATTTCAATATGCTTTTCTTTTTCATCGGTATTTTCAATTTCAAGTCTTCTAACAAGTGCCGCAAAATTTTCATTTGGTAGAACAAAGTAAATAACCTTAACTTTCAATCCTAACTTTTCATTTAATTCTTCTATTTCAAGGTTATTTTTACTAATTTTCATTTTTCTTTCGAAATTATTTAAATCAGAAAAAGGTTCATAATATTTACCATCTATTTTAATAAAAGTTCTAAAGCCTTTCAGAGGTGTATCGGTATAGCTTTGACCTGCAGGTTTAAATTCCAAAATGGAATTTGCCTTATTTTCAATTCCAAAACTTGCAATACATTGACCCCTATTAACATAAAATACCCATAGAGGGATTCCATGTTTTCCCGCTACACCTGGCAGAAAACTTGAAAAAAGTTTTTGTTTGGAATAATTTTCAATCACAAAATCATATCTTTCCATCTTTTCACCTCTTTCTTTTTTATGGTACGTCATACCCCCTTGAAGCTTTTAATAAATAAAACCATTCCTGCCTATCAAGTTCAATATCTAAAGCTTCAACAGCTATTTTTATTCTTTCAAATTTCCCACTACCAACAACAGGAAAAATTTTTGAAGGGTGCTTGTAAAGCCATGCATAAGCAACATGCTCTGGAGTTGTGGAATGATTCTTTGCTACTTCAACCAAGGCATTATATATCCTCAAAACCCTTTTTTCCTGCCTGTCTTCTTCTTTAAAAAACCTTCCTCCTGCAACAGGAGACCAGGCCATAGGAAGTATATCCTTTTCCTGACAATAATCTAGCGTTCCATCGAAAAGAGAATCTACATTCCAAAGCGAAATTTCAACTTGATTGTACAATATGGGCTCTGAAACTTTCTCTTTAAAAAGCGACATATGCTGATGTTTAAAATTTGAAACTCCAAAACTTAAAACCATTCCTTTGTCTTTTAAATATTCAAAAGCCTCTGAAATTTCATCGGGTTTCATCAAAGGGTCTGGCCTGTGAATCAAAAGAACATCAATATAATTGGTTCTCAAATCTCTTAATGTTTTTTCAACAGATTTTATAATATGCTTTTTTGATGTATTATAGTGCTTTACATATATTTGTGGATGTTTATCAGAAAGGAGTACTATACCTGTTTTTGAAATTATTTGAATTTTCTCTCTTAAAGATGGAGCTTTTTCCAAAACCCTTCCAAAAATTTCCTGAGCATCATAATTTCCATATATATCTGCAAGATCAAATGTGGTAACTCCCAAATCTATTAGTTTGTAAACAAGATTTAGTAGGTCATAAGTTGTATATTTCCAATCTTTAATTCTCATTAAACCGTGAATAACTCTACTTAAATTTACTTTCATATTTAACCCCCTACCCTATTTTTTTAACTGATTCTCTTATAACCAATTCAGTTGGAAGTACTACATTTCTTGGAAGTCTAGATTTCTTTGCTGTAATCCTATCAATTAAGATCTGGGTTGCTGTATAACCTAATTCCCATCTTGGTTGTCTAACAGTTGTTAGTTTAGGTTCTATAAAATCAAGAAAAGGAGCATCATCGAAACCAATTACTGAAATATCATCAGGAACCTTTAATCCTTTGGATCTTAATGCATCAATTGCACCAATAGCACTCCAATCATTAATTGCAAAAATGGCTGTGAAATTTAAATCATTTTTGTCCAGATATTCGAATACTGCATCTCTACCGTCTTGAGAATTATATCCTCTTATGTTAGCATAATATATTTCAAGATCATCAACTTGGTCTAAAAATCTCTTTATTCCTTTCTCCCTTTCAAAGGTTGCTGGTGACCATTCCGGCCCAGGAATAAACAATATTTTTCTATGGCCATTTTCATATAAATACTTAATAGCCTTATATGCCCCCATCATGTTATCAACATTGACAACATCAAAATTTATTTCTTCTATACTGAAATCAAGAACCACCAGTGGAATACCACTTTTTAAAAATTTATCAATGTAATTTTCTCCCCCCAAAAGCTCTGCTACTATTATTCCATCAATTTTCCGCCTAAAATACTTATCAAGAATATGTTTCTCATTATCCACATCAGCTTTTGGAATAGCTAACATCACATCAAAACCATTTTCATATGCACAGCTTTCTATAGCCATAACAATATCGCTATAATGGTATCCTCTTATATCTGGAATAAGCACACCAATTGTCTTGAAAAAAACCTCTTTCGTACCTCCAATAACTGGACGAGGCCTGAAATTTAATTTTTTCATTGCCCTTAGAACTTTTTTACGAGTCTCTTCAGACACATTATTGCTGCCATTTATAACTCTTGAAACAGTAGCAATCGAAACATTTGCCTCGCGGGCAACATCCCTAATTCCTACCATTCTTTTCACCCACTATTCTACTTTTTGCCAGACCTTTATGTAATCAACATACATTCTTGCAGGAAATTTAGTTGTATTATCTGGATAACCTGGCCAATATCCTCCTACTGCTAAATTCACTATTAAAAAGAAGTAATTATCAAAAACCCACGGATGTCCCTGTTTTAAAATAGCTTTCTTTGTAACAGTGTAATACACAGTATCATCAACGTAGAAAGAAATTTTTTCACTGTCCCATATAATACCAAACGTATGGAATTCTTCGGTAAAATCTGGTTCATCAATATCCAACCTGTATTTCCAGGATTTTGCTTTATCTTTACTGTAGCCTGGACCATGAAGCGTTCCATAAACTGTGTATCTATCATGTCCTAAAAATTCAACAATATCAATTTCTCCACACATTGGCCATCTAACATACCTGTAATTTGTTCCCAACAACCAAATCGCTGGCCACAATCCTTTTCCATATGGAAATTTTGCCCTTGCTTCAATTTTTCCATATTTTACTTTAAATTTATTTTCCGTATTTATTCTTGTAGATGTGTAATAATACTCACCATATGAATCCTTCACTTTTTCCTTTCTAGCTTCAATAACAAGCATTCCATTTTCAAGATACATATTGTCTCCTTCTGTGTAATATTCAAGTTCTCCATTTCCCCATCCAGGATTCCACCTTGAATGTCCGTTACCAATATCAAATTTCCATATTTCAGTATTAAGTGTATCTCCATCAAACTCTTCAGACCAGATCAATTTCCATTCATTTTGCTTCATTTCATCGCCTCCATTTGCAAAATAAATTGAGACTAAAACAGTAATGAGAAACAATAACAATGTTTTTTTCATGAAACCACCTCACAATCATACATATTTATTTTACTTTTTGCCAGACTTTTATGTAATCAACATACATTTTTGCAGGAAATTTAGTTGTATTATCTGGATAACCTGGCCAATATCCTCCTACTGCTAAATTTACTATTATAAAGAAAGGTTTATCAAATACCCACTTAAGACCTCTGCTCGAAATTGATGCTTTTGAAACTGCATGATAAATCTTATCATCCACATAGAAACTGATGCTTTCATCGTCCCATACTATTCCAAAGGTATGAAAATCCTCAGTAAAACTTGGGTTTTTTGTGGTGTAATTTCCTGATATCCCATTTCCACCGGAGTAACCAGGACCATGTACTGCCCCATATATTTTGTTAGGATTATCTCCCAAAAATTCAACTATATCTATTTCTCCACAATTTGGCCAACCTACCTTTCCAATATCTGAGCCCAAAAGCCATATCGCCGGCCATAACCCTTTCCCATTTGGAAACTTTGCCCTAACCTCAATCCTTCCGTACTTAATTTCAAATTTTTCCTGTGTATTTATTCTCGTTGAAGTATAACTGTAATCTCCATATTGATCTTTTCTATATTCTTTCCTTGCCTCTATAACCAAAATACCATTTTCAATATATGCATTTTCTCCATCGGTGTAATATTCAGCCTCGGCATTTCCCCATCCAGGAATTCCCTTTGAATGTCCATTTCCTACTTCAAAGTTCCAAACATTTCTATCAATAGTCTTGCCATCAAATTCTTGTGCCCATATAAGCTGCCAATCATCGGTATTATTAAAAACTTTATTTTCACACGATCCTAATATAAATGAAATAAACACCAACAAAAACGCCAATATTTTTTTCATGTTCATCACCTCTACTCTCCTGTGATCCCTGTTCTTTCAAGACTTTCAACAAATTGCCTCTGTAAAAATAAATAAGTTATTAGCAAAGGTAATATTGTAATAAAAGTCGCAGCAAGGCGTATTCCTTCGTTTAATCTGTTTGAAGGACTTCCAGTTGATGATGGAAACATCTGTGCAAATCTCCAAATAAAGTCTCTCAAAGCAATTGGAAGTGTTTTTATGGAATTTCCCAAAATCAAACCCGAAACAAGCGTTTCGTTCCAGTACCAAACAAGTGAAAAAATAAATGTTGTAACCATTGCAGGAATTGAAAGTGGTAGCATTATAGTCCAAAAAATTCTAAAGGGACCCGCACCATCAAGTTCGGCTGCTTCATCAAAGGTTTTTGGGAGCATCTGGAAAAAGTTGTAATAAAGTAAAATAAAAATTGCACTTTTAATTCCCTGACCAAATAAAGCAGGCAAGAAAGAAGCAAGTGGAGTTCCAACTAATTTTAATTTACTAAATAATATGTACTTGGTAACAAGTGTTGTCTGAGCAGGGATCAAAAATGTTGCTAAAACCAAAACAAGCCAGAATCTTTTCAAAGGTATATCAAATCTTTGAAGCCCATACGCTATTAATGCTGTACTGAAAGTTTGAATTAACGCAGGAACAACTGATAGATATATACTGTTGACTAAGGACTTTGAAACTTCCAAAACTTCCCATGCAAGTTTATAATTATTTAGCGTAGGATGAACCGGAATCCATCTAATTGTAGGATTTACAAGATCTTCTACGCTCATAAAGCTTGTGGTAATCATGTATAATAATGGATACAAATAAGCATAACCAATTCCAATTAACAAAACGTAGAGAACCAGTTTAGTTCCAGGTGTTTTTATGTATTTGTAATAAAAAGATCCTCTCATATTTTCACCTCATTTAATCCTTTCTTCTTAAAATCAAAAATGCTACCCCAATAATAGCCATTACGGAAACAAAATATATCCAGGATAAAGCGGATGAATATGAATATGGCTTATCAATATCAAACATATGCTGAGTAATACTGGTGTTAACAGCGTTGTTTGCAAATGAAGCAAGATCTACAATAGTATATATTGTATTTATTAATATAAAAGGTCTTATCAAAGGTAAAGTTATTTTCCAGAAAATCACCCATGAATTAGCGCCATCAATTTTTGCTGCTTCGTAAATCGATGAACTTATTTTCTGCAAACCAGCTAGGAAAAACAGAATCTGAACTCCAGAAAACCATAGTATCAAAACTAAATTATCAAACATATATAGAAAAGGGAAACTAATCCTATCGGGTAAAGTAGTGAAAAACTGGTATATAAAGTATTTTCCAGGATCTACAATTTGTGCGGCATTGTTTGCAATAAGTTCGGAAACAACCGGACCGCTGATAATAACAACAGGTAAAAAATATAAAAGTCTGAAAAATGCCCTAAACCTTATTTTATTGTTCAGTAGAATTGAAACTATTAGAGCAAAAATTACTATTAGAGGAGTTGATAAAATAATGCTTGTAATAGTATTAGTAAAATTAATAGGAAAAGTGAGATCTCCTCTAAATGCATATTTATAAAATTCAAATCCGACAAATGTTGATTCAACTCCTGAAACTGTAAATCTTACTTTAAAAAAGCTTAAATAAAGTGAATAAAAAAACGGATATGCAGTAAAAACTAAAAATCCAATTATCCATGGTGAAAAAAACAAATATCCAACCAGTGCTCTTTTTGTTTTTACTTTTAATTTTTTACTCATCTTTCTCTTCCCCTTTATTTATTAATATCCACGATTCAGGCTGTACTTCCAAATTCTTGTAAACAAAGGATTCTTTCGTATAATTAATTAAAAACTTTATACCATTTTCATAGCTTACCAAAACAATTCCAGGAGCAATTACCTTTCTGTCTTCTATAGAATAACCTCTTACATGCTTTAGTGCTTCATTTATTTGAGAGTAAATATCTATAATACTTTTTTTCCAATCTTCAAATTTTGTAGAAGGATAACACCAAAGCGGTGTTTTAAAAAGATAGTAATTGTCTATCTCTGTTAGTATGAAGTTTGGATATGCACCAAAATCAATAGATTTTAAAACATCCAATCTTGAAAAAAATCCGTCATTCATAAAAGGAACAAAATAGTCTATATAACCACTTAAAACAATCTGCAAAAACGGAACTGTATCCGTTTCAAAAAGGTATTGACTGTTGTTCATAGGAATATTTACTATTGCATCTGCATATTTCCAAAGGTAAGAATTTGCATTGAAAAATACTAGGCTCATATCTTCTGTAATCTTTTCAACAGTTTCTTTTACCAATTCTTTTGCTTGATCTCTAAAGATTTCCTTGTCAACCAGTAAATCACCATACAATTTTATTCCATATTCCTGAATAGCTAAATTTTTAATTCCTAATTCATCTAATTTTGAAGCTTTTTCTTCCAAATATTTGCTTGCAAGTTTTATGTTTGTATAATAAGATCTATAAAACCAAAGATCTTTGTTATTTTTATCTTCATAAATTAAAGATTGGGAAAGATTAGTTCCTGCTTCTTTATTTATGTTGATTTGTTTTTCAGTTACTTTGGTAACATTCTCAACCAGCACTATCTTTGTCTTTCCATTATTATAGTTCTCATATAAATGAAGTAATTCATCTTTTCCGCCACTTGATTTTTCAAAAGATAATTTAGATATTTTATTTCCACTTCTTCCTCCATCTTGCCAGCCTTCGAGCATTACAAGCAAATTTTCAATGCCCTTTTCTTTGAAAAGATTGATAACATCTTCTATATACTTATAACTTGTTGTACTCAAAACATTGAATCCCAAAACTTTCTTTTCTAATTCAGATGCCACAAAATCAAGAGAAAGTGGAATATCTCCTGTCTTAAACTTCTTACTCAATATTCCTTCACTTAAAAGCATACTTCTGTATAGTTTTGCCATTCCAATATAATTTGCATCATTTCCATTTAAAAAGTAGATTTGTAATTTAGCGTTAAATTGATTTTTCTTTTTTTGAGGAACCTGTATTCCACTTCCACTTCTACTTGTGGGTTGTAAATATTTTTGTCTATAAATAAACTTAACACTTGCCCAATTAAACGGTGTTACTGAACCACTTGGATATGCAACTATTGAACTGTACTCATCACCGGAAACAACTCTACCAAACATAGCATTCTGATTAACTCCATGTACAATTCCAAATACTGGCATGTAAATTGTTGGCTCATCTCTTAAAAAATCGTTTGGTCTACTTGCTTTTAAATCACTTACTTCTCTTAAATTTTCTATACTGTAGTCTTTACCGTAAATTCTTTTTTCAAAAATATTTGAAGAAAGAGAAGATTTAGAAAACCTAACTAGCGCTCCAGAACCATCTGGTATGAAAATATAACCGTACTTTTTGTTTTCTCTTACTGCTCCTAAAAATGGTGCAATATAAACTGATGCAAGTTTAAATTCTCCAATTTCTTTTATGCTTTCAAATGGAATATAAAATTCCAAATGATCATTTTTTAAGGATATAAAAAGTTGGAGTAAAATCCCAAGATTTTCATATTCAATATTTATCTTCAAACCATCTTCTAAGGGTATAAACTCTTTTTTTACGCTATCATCAGATATACTTAAAAGATAACTCAAAGCATTTTTATCAAAATATTCTATTGTCAAAACCGAAGATGCTATTCCTTTCCAAACTCTATTCATTCCTGATAGATTTTTTGAATCTACAAGCCCCCAAATATATCCACTTTCCTTATTCACTACCCTTATGGAATAAGTATCTTCATCAAACCAGAGTTCTAATTTCTCTGATTCTGCAATTAAATTAAAACCCTCTGTTGTCAAATCATTTACAACCAAAATATTTTTATCGGGCTTTGTAAATCTATTTGAAAGATAATCATCTCCAATCGAAAACAATAGTGATGATATTAAAATTAAAAAAGCTATAGATAACTTTATTTTATCTAACACGATATAGCACCTCCTGAATTATTCCGTAAACCGTTTCCACTATTTGATCCCAAAGCATGTACACAATTGAAAATACAAGAATAATTACAAGAATCCAAACAATAGAGTAAATAATGCTTCCAATCGTGCCTTTTAATTCATAATCGTGTGTCTCTTTAACTCCAATGAATAAAACAATGAAGGTCCATGAAATAATAAAGAAAGAGCCAAAACTAATTAAAAAACTTTCGTTATATGTTAAAACATACGTAAGAAGTATGATAAAAGGCTGGAAAATTATATATGGAGCAGTAGAATATGCTGTAAAAATATAGATATTTTTCAATGTTCCTCTACCTTCGTTTATGGAACTAACAAGATAATTTGAAAAAATCCATAAGAATATGGGAACAATTGCTGAAAATACCACATATCCAACAGATCTTTCGGATGTGTTCAGGTTGAAAATAAAACTTCTTCCCATGTAATCGAAGGTTACAACAAGAACAAATAAAGCATATATTATTGTCGCAGACAGGATACTTCCGTGGGTACCTTTTCTCAGATAATAGAAGCTATCAATTGGATGTCTTATGAGATTTTTTAGGTACAATATATCACTTAAAAGTTTATTTCTAATTTTTATTTTTAACCTTATGCCTTTCTTTTTAAGAATTCTACCTCCCACTTCAAATAAAACAAAAATAACAAATAAAAGTATTATTATTACTTTCATATTTTTTTGTAAAAACTGATTTCTAATTTCCCAATATGCTTCAGAATATTCTCTTTTGCTGTAAGCAACTTTGAAATGTAAAGCTGCTTCTTTGTAATTTCCTTCTTGAAAATATGCTTTTCCAAGTCCATTATGAATAATACTTGAATATCCATCATATTTTAAAACATCTTCCCAAATGGATTTACTTTCAATATATTTTCCTTGGATGTATAAATTCAACGCTTTGTGTATTTTTGTTGCATAAATTGTTGGATTAAATATCTGCACCAAACCTTTTTCTCTATCTAAAACATATACTCTTCCTTCATCATCCACTTCAATTGCAGAAGCTACCGAAAAAAGCCCATTTTTGTCATACAAAATAGCTCTTCCGCCAAATGAAAAGATCAAGTTTCCTTCCTGATCGTATTCATATATAAGTCCAGTTTCTGTTAAAGCATATATTCTTCCATCGTTATCAACGGTTATATCAACAAAATTCCCTTCATCAACCATTGATTCCAAACGTGATAGATACAAGATATTATTTCCAAGCGTATTGTGCTTTTTTATTGCATCACCGTGTTCCTTCTGGGTTATTGTATAAATTAATCCCTTATTATCTATTGCAAGGTTATAATATGGTTTTGGTGCTCTTGTTAAAAGCCTTTCTTTTTGTTCTTTTGAATAAAATAGATCTATAAATTTATCTAAGGCAGTGATTCTCACTTTGTTTGCACCAAAATATCCTAAAAACTCTCCATTTCTGTCAAGTTGAATAATTCCATCCAAAGAACCTTCACTTACAATATACAAATTACCTCTTTTATCAACAACAATTTTTCTGGGTTTAAATTTCGTATATTGTCCAAATAAAATACTCTTTGGTTTTCCTATTGTTTTTATCTCATTCCCGTTTTTATCAAAAATCACAATTTCAGATAATCCAACATCTGCAACATATATGTAGTTATCATCAACAAAAACTCCGGTAGGAGTAAAAAGAGACCAAGCACCTATTTCTGAGATTTTTCTAGTTTTTAAGTCATATACAAGTATTCTTGCATTTCCAGAATCAGCTATATAAAGTTTCCCATCTTTTAAATACATATCTTCAGGATAGTATAGTCCAGCATCTTCAAGAATAACCTCACTCACAAGATAAGCATCCTGGGTAATTTTCCATTTGTTGTTCTGCCCAATTGTATATGTCAAAAATGTACTATTTGAAGAAAAAGCTAAAATTGATAAAATCAAAAGGATGAAAATTGCTTTTTTTCTCACTTTTACTCCTCCCGATTACTTCAATCCGCTATGAGCCATGGTGTTCATAACTCTTGATTGCATAAAGATAAATAACACAAGATTTGGAACAAACATTATCAAACTTGCTGCCGCGGCAATTCCTTGACCGGCTATTGTATTTCCTGTAACAGCAGTGAGATTTGAAACATAAAATGCAAATGTTCTTAAATTTTCATTGTTAATAAAATACGTTGACGCATCGGCACTATTCCAGGCCACCTGAAATGCTAGAATTCCAACAGTTGATATTGCCGGCTTAAGAAGAGGCATAATGAGGTTAAAAATAATTTGAAAATCATTTGCCCCATCAATTAATGCCGCTTCAATTAAAGCATCAGGTATCTGGTCAACAAATTGCTTTATCAAAAAAATACCAATTGGCATTGCAAGAAGAGAAAGTATATTTATAATAAATGTATCTATTAACCCTAATTTTTGGACAATTAAATACCTTGGAATTATTACAGCAATTGGAACAAACATAAGTGCAAGATTATTAATTGTGAAAATTAAATTTTTTGCTTTAAATCTTTTCTTTGATAAAGCATATCCGGCAAAAACAGAAATAATAATTGTAAAAATTACTGTAAATAAAGCAGTTAAAATACTGTTTATAAGATACCTGCTTACCGGAATACTTGAACCCTTCGTAGCAGCAAAAAGTTCATAAAAATTGTTAAGCGTAGGTCTTCTCACAAAAAATCTTGGAGGATATAAGAATAGCTCATCAATAGGCTTAAATGCCTGGGAAAAAATGAATATAATAGGTAAAAGCATAAATACTGCAATTGGAGTTAAAATGAAATAAAATTTTAATTGACTTTTATGAAATCTTTTTGGATTGGTTTTAGTTACATAACCTGCCACTCTATCACTCCTTTAATTAACTCTCACCAAACAATTTCCAGGCAATTCTTGAGAAAAGATAAATAATAATTAGAAGCACTACCGAAACAGCTGCGGCATACCCCATTTCATAGCGTAAAAAACCATAATCTTCTATGTGATTTACAATTAACTGGCCTGCATATTGTGGTGTTGGATTTGTACCAGATAATGCAACCCCAATACCAGCAGTTGTAAATGTTTGAACAATTGACATTACAGCTCCAAATAACATTTGAGGTTTCATCGCTGGAATGGTAATGTATATAACCTCTTGAAGTCTGTTTTTTATTCCATCAATGTATGCTGCTTCATATAACGTTTCATCTACATTTAAAATTCCAGCAAGCATTGCAAGAAATCCAACCCCCATGCTACTCCACAATGAAACTATTATCATTATGGTCAATAAATATTCAGGTGATTGAAGCCATTGGATTGGTTTGTCTATAAACCCCAATCTAAGTAAAAGGGCGTTTAGATACCCTTGCTGATCGCCGTTAAATAAAACCCTCCAAACAACGGCCATAGTTACACCTGCTGTTAGAGAAGGAGAATATAAAATCAAAGCAAAAATCGTTCTTGGTATTTTAGTAAGTTGTGCAACAAGCCAGGCTAAAACAAATGATAGAATATATCCACCTGGGCCCACAATTAAAGAAAATTTAATCGTATTTGGTAAAACCTTTTGCATAAAAATTTCATCTCTGGTAAAAAGATCTATATAATTTTGCAAACCAACCCACCTTGGAGGTTGAATAGCATTAAAATAAGTAAACGAAAGGTAAATTGCAACAATAATAGGCAGCAGAATAAATATGATAAACAACGTTAAATATGGGGATAAAAGAATCCAGTGCATGTATTTTTTTATCTTTTTCATTTGGACCACCTCTTAAAAAAGTCGTAAATAGAATCGTACATTGGAAATTCCTTAACAACCTTTCCATCTTTTATATATCCAAATTCTGTCAACTTTCTTTCAAGTTCCCTGTTTATTACTATCTCAGCTCTATCAATTGTTGGTCTTAGACTTTTGCCTTCGATTACAACAGCATTCCATACATTACTTACCTCTCTTTCTGTCATATAACCTCCAGGATGCCTTTGAACTTCTTTTATCCAATTCCATTGTTCAAGAATAACCTTTTTGTGATTTTCAGGAAAATAATCTAATTCCTTAAACGCAGAAATATTTGCAGTATTAAACATATACTCTGGACCATATCTATTAACTAACATTCTTGCATATTTTACCTGAGTTTCTTTGGAAAGCCACCATTTTAAAAATGTCCAGGCTTGTTGCTTTTTATCAGAATTTTGAAATATAACGTCAGCCCTATCACTTGCAACTTGATATCTTACAATTTCTCCTTTTTCATTTCTTACTCCTGGAGAAGGAGCAATATCCCATAGTCCGTATATTTCATCAGCTGCATTTGAAAGTAAAATATAGTTTGCAAAATCAGCTACACCAATTGGAATAAGGCCGTACCTAAAACTATTGTAAAAACTTGCAACCTGCTCAGGTAAACCATATATAGAAAATAAATCTGTCATTAACTCAAAACCTTTAACTGCTTTTTCTTCTCCAATAGCAGTTTTTAAACCATCTTTGCTATATATTCTTCCTCCAGTCTGGAAAATAAATGGAGCTGTGGTATTAAAAAATTTTGTTGTTTGTTCACACATAGGAATAAAGAAATTCATGCCTCTTCGTTGAAGCTCGGGAAGAATTTTTTTTACATCTTCCCAAGTTTGAGGAATTGGTACATCAAGTTTTTCTAAAATATCTTTTCTGTAAAACAAGATATAGAAATTCTGTGTTTCAGTAACTCCATAAATTTTGTCTTCTAAAATATAAGGTAATAAGGTTTCAAGATTATAATCATTTTTTAATGTATCAACAAAATCTGGGAAAGCTGATAATGGGTATAGTGCTCCTCTTATTGCAAGATCAAAAGGAATCCAGCTACTTATACCAAGTGCAATATCAGGAGTGTTACCCGCAGCACTTGCTAAAATCAATTTCTGCTCATTTTGCATTATTGAAAGTTTTACTTTTATTCCATACTTTCTTGTAAAATCTGAATCAATTAAGTACTGCAGTGTTTCAACATATTGAACTGGTCTATTCACCCATACGGAAAGTTCATCTTCAGATGTTTTTTCATATACAGAATAATACTCATTTTTGTTTGTAAATGACAAGAACAATTTGTAAAGTTCTGCATATGAATTAATTAAAAACCTGCTTTCACTACTTTGAACAAAATCATCGTTTGAATAAATAAATATCTTATCAAGCCCCAATGGCTGTTCCTTCAATGTCAAAGAAAGATTTGAAAGTCTTTGGGCAATTGAAGCAGCTCCTTCACTTAAAACATCCAAATAAAATGGAAGCCTTTCAGGTTCCTTTATAATTTCCCTGATAAGATCCGCTGCTACCATCATGTCTGAAATTGATGCCCTACCTTGCTCACCTAATATTTCTAATAAAGATTTGTATTCTTCCTCTAGTTCATCGGAAAGATTTTTTAAATCACTTACAACATTTGGCATATATTTTTCAATATTCCATGTTCTATTTGGGTCAAAATTATTTCCAATCAACTTTCTAATATCAAGTCCTATATCCTGAATCTTTCTAACACTTTGTTGTAGAAATTTTATATATTCTTCAAAAGGGCCGGTTACAACCTCTAAAGTTAACACATGCAGTCCTTTATCCAGATAAATATAATATGGTTTTGAATTATTTGAAAGGGTTTCAGTTGTCCATTTATAGCCAGTATAATTAAATGGGTAAAATTCCAATTCTTTAAATGGTATTTCTCCGTCTATTTTTATACTTCTGTATGAAGGTATACCTTTATTAACCGTTTGCTTATATCTAAAAGCTATTTTGTATAAACCAGGATTTTCTATATTAAACACCCACATTATCTTCTGCCCTGAGGATGAAAATGTTTCTTCTAAAATATTGTTTAGTCTTTTTTTTGTAATTTCATATGGCGTAATTTCTGGTGTTTGCTCATTTCCAATACTAGATGTAAAATCTGATTTTAAAACTAAATCTTCAGCTTCTATCATTAAATTATCTTGTGAAAAATTACTGAATTTCTTTATGTATTCATCGTAGCCAATCAATTTTTTAGGCTCAATAAGATAAATTCCTTTAATTGTAATATCTGATTTTAAATTTTTCAAATTCAATGAATTTCTTCCTTTTTTAAATTCAAAAATCAAAGGTTCTGATTCTATTCTTTTAGCATCTTCTAATATGCTGTACAAATCAACATTAACCCTGTATTGTTCTGGTACAACTTCGTTTCCGTATCTATCTAAAATTACCTCTGATTTGTCATAATAAGCATAATTATCTAAAAGAGCAAGAAAATTTCCGCCGCTACTATCTGAAATTTCCAGAGAACCGTTGTTAGTGGTATTTGTGTTTATTGTGTAAATAATCAAAATATTGTATCTTCCTTCATTCTTCAAGTTAAATTCTACGGTAGTAGATTCATCGGTATGCAAAATAAAATTCCCTGTAAAAATAGGAATTTTTTTCATATTTTCAAAAAAAGAAAAATAATGTCTCAAGACATCTTCGGGCGCATTTTTTATATTTACTTGATTTTCTTTTATTGTATGAATATATTCAAAAAATTTCTGATAGCTATTTTTTCCTAGAAAAAATATCACTAGAGCAGTCAAAAAGGCACTTAGGAATGTAAGTCCAATAATTTTGATTAATTTTGACACCTAACATACCTCCTGTAAATAATTAGAAGGGTCCCCGATAAATCGGGGACCTATATTGTTTTTATTACTCTACTTGCTTTCTAATTTCTGGAAAGTTCTTTTGGACTTCTTCTACCTGTTTTATAAACTCATTCCATGCTTCTTCAATGATTTCATTTAATTTTTCTTCTGTCTCAGCTGCAATTGCTGCAGGTTCTGCTTCACCGCTTCTTATTTTCATCTCTGTTGGAATCATAACATCATTAATTGCTTGGAACCATCCTGGAATAACTTTCCACAAATCAACGTGAACAGTTTTATCAAGATTTTCAAGCATATATTTTACCCCGTTAGGTATAAAACTTGCTTCATTAAATACTTCAAGG
>Ga0190344_1000253_pt1 | contig 30906 bp, 17 predicted proteins | sample 48721323_MG_FD_161662 | JGI IMG/M metagenome (GOLD analysis project Ga0190344, IMG submission 161662) | Hydrothermal vent microbial mat bacterial communities from Southern Trench, Guaymas Basin, Mexico - 4872-13-2-3_MG | ecosystem: Environmental > Aquatic > Marine > Hydrothermal vents >... | reverse complement strand
CTACAAGGATTCGTTATAATAACGGATTAAAGCAACTACAAGGATTCGTTATAATAACGGATTAAAGCAACTACAAGGATTCGTTATAATAACGGATTAAAGCAACTACAAGGATTCGTTATAATAAAGGATAAAAAAACGCCACGACAAGGATTACTTGCGTAATGATTGGATTGATTAGTGGGGCAGTTTTTGAACTATAAAACCTAAACACCGCCACGAGATAATCCGTTATTATAACGAATCCTTGTAGTTGTTAGTTATGGGCCAGGTTGCCGAATTGATTCAGTTGTTTTGGTGAATGGCCCACTTCAAATCTCCAAAAAATCGCCAAGAACTTTTTGCCAAGCAAACCGGTGCCAGCCAATCAAAATCAATAATCCGTTATTATAACGAATCCTTGTAGGTATTTGTGGGCCAGGTTGCCGATATGATTCAGTTGTTTTGGTGAATGGCCCACTTTTCGCGGCCCAAACTACAAGGATTGTATTTTATAAAGGATTTAATCGAGACGGATTAAAGCAACTACAAGGATTCGTTATAATAACGGATAAAAAAACGCCACGACAAGGATTACTTGCGTAATGATTGGATTGATTAGTGGGGCCGTTTTTGAACTATAAAACCTAAACACCGCCACGATATAATAATCCTTTATTATAACGAACTGAAAGTCAGCGTAGCTAATCCTTGTAGTTATTGGGGGCCAGGTTGTCAAATTGATTAACTTGTTTTTAAAAGAAATCCGATTTTTCAAAAAAATCCGATTTCTCAGACAATCTCAATCCTTATTGACATTCAGGTTTATTATCAGGAAAACAACGTGTTGCCTGTAAAATACAGCGATGTTTCGCCATCCATATCACTTTCTGAGGTATGAATTTAATCTTAGTCGGAATCTGATAAAAAGTGAGGCTTTTTTTCCGACGTGGGCTGTTGGTGAGATAGATTCGGTATTTTGTACCCTCTTGAAAGATAAAACGATATTTATCTTTTTTCGCCGCCCACTTGATTTTGATGGGTTTACCACGCGGTCTACGAGGCTCAATAACTAAAGTGGTCGTCTTCTCAGCATTGGATCGCCACAAGGTTATGGAGTTTCCTGGAGCGCAATAGTTACCACGCACGTCAATATTCGCCATCCAAACTTTTGGCGGGAGCTTGCCACTGCGGAGTCTGCGATAAGGAGAATCGCTCAATAATTTCAGGGCATCTACTAAGGGATTCTTACTGTCATCAATTTGACGAGTTGGTACCCCAGAATCATTCCCTATCAGGGTAAACACTGTGCCATCGCTGGCAATCAATTTCACGCGTTGCCCAGTGGCGAGTTTAATGGAGTCTTCGCCAGCTAGGATTTGCCCTTTTTCAAATAATTCGGGCGGCGTGGATTCCACCACAATCAGGTATGAGGCCATTTCATTGGCTGCCAAAGTGGTTTGGAATCCGCCACCTAAAACTAACAAGATCAATAATGTTTGTCGTATTCGCATCAGTTTTCCTCTGTCGTTAAAAAACACCCTGAATTGTAGCATTACTTTCTTTAGAAATCCGAGTCAAGTTCAAAAAATAGGATTTCTTTCAAAAGCCAATGCTCCATCATAATAAAAGTATTGGTATTTGGTGGTTCCTAGCCAATTGCCCATCAAAATAAAAGGGGCCCAATAAAAGGGGTGGGCATATTCTTTGCTGGAAATAAAGTCTTTCTGCGTCTGTTGCAACGCTTCAGCTTTAGTTAATTCAGGGTTTTCGGTCAGCACACGGTAAAATTTTGGCATAAACTGACTGGTCGATTCACTGTCCACTGCCCACAGCGTGGCGAGTATCCCTCTTGCGCCTTTATTCTGCGCTAAGATACCAAAGCCATCAATTTCTCTACCATTCCCGGTTTGAGCACCGACAGCAGTCTCACAAGCAGATAACGTGAGTAAGTCGATGCCATCGAAATGATAGTTTTTTCTGATTTCAGCTAAACTCAGCTCGGTGCCATCTCCTAACAATAAGTAAGATGACAAGTCAGTAGCCGGCCTTTCAAATTCAAAATGACTGGCAATATGCAGCAAGGAATAGTTTTCTGTTAACACCTGTTGCATGGTTTCGGCCGTGAATTGGTCATTGAGGTAAATGATCCCTGGCAGAACACAGTCTGAGTCGTTTTCATTCTGGCACACAATTCTTTTGAGTTCTTCTTCGGCCTTGGTCAGTGCCTCAAAGTCTTCTCGCACTTTCTCGCTTACCCCCAATCCAGCAATTGTCCATTGTGATATCGGTTTAGGCGGATGTCGTAAGGTATTTTTGGCCGCTTGGCTGTACCTCACAATGGCATAGCGTTCGACCAGATATTGTTTACCATCATATAAGGCCGCCATAGGCAAGTAGCGTAGTGTGCCATCCAAAGAAACCATCAAGGTTTTTGCTTGTGCCTTGGCTAAATCGGCCGCAATGGGTTTGATAAGTAAATTATACAGGGCTTGTGCTTGTTCTTGTTCTTCCTCTTCGTCTTCCAATATCTCTCGAAAGTCATCGATTTTTTTGTTGAGTTCCTTTTTAGATATCGCTACCTCGCTGACAATTTGTTTATGAGGTGTCGTGAGTAGAATGTAGAGCTTTTCAGTTATCAGATAATGCACTAGCACTGCACCATGTCCTAAATCACGCAAAGTGCCTTGCAGTCTATCCAAATGGTTTTGAGCTTTAGTAGGCGTTTTGGTTATTTGTTCGGGTTCCGCTTGCTTGAAAGCGGTTTTTAAGTCTTCTAAAAAAGCCGAAAAAGTTTGTTTAGTCTCACTGATATCCTTTTCGATTTGGGCAACAAGATGGCCATTTTCGGCTTCAGTCAAGTCGCCACGTTTGGCTTGGCGTTTCAATTCACGCTTTTTCTGCCCTAATGTGGCTAACTGTTGACTCAGCCGGGTATAACGAGTTGCCCAATCGTTTTCTAAATCGGTATAACTGGCTTGAGTGGTACGCTGATCGCTGGCCGGATCACGCTGTACAAAGTCGAAGTATTCTTCTTCTTTGTACATTTCTAGGATTTGTAAGGCTTCGGGTAAACGGCCTTGTTCAATTAAGAACACCGCCGCATACTCATAAGAAATTGCCTTGTTTTGAATGAAAGCGTGTTGAAACGTTCTATCTAACGGACGAATTCGGCCGCGTATGCTTTGTAGTATGTTAAGGCTTTGTTTAATGAACAAGATCGCGGCTGAATTTTTTTGATTGAATAACAAAACACCCCAACTGAGTAGTGCCTTTCCTATTAATAAAGGCTGTTCGCTTTGAATGGCAATGAATAAGGCCCGTTGTAACCGTAACTCGGCGTTGGCGATCTCGATTTTATCGGATAAAAGCTCAAGCACTGTTAAATGAAGCAACGGACCAACAACATGGGAATGTTCAACCCCATCAGTTTTTTCAAAGAGAGTTAGGGCCTCTCGGTATAATCGCATCGCTTCTTCATAATGGCCTTGTTGTTCGTTAACTGATCCAAAAGCACTCAGCGTCTTAGCAATATGAGAATGTTCGGTTCCATAGACTTTTTTGTAGATACTCAAAGTACGCTGAAAATGTTTGTTAGCCTTTTCATAGTCTTCATCAAAAACGTCACACAAGGCGAGATTGTGCAGTGTTTCAGCGATAACGGGGTGTTCAGAACCATAAGTTTGTTCAAAAATATCAAGCGCACTTTGATACAAAGGCTTGGCACGAACACAATCATTGAGATAGTAATATAGTATGGCTAAATTTATCAGTGTGCTAGCAACATTAGGGTGTTGTTGTGAACCATAGACACCTTCATAGATAGCCAAGGCACGTTGAGACAGTTGTTCAGCGCGTGCATAGTCATTAACGATGAGGTAAAGTCTGGCTAAACTGATCAGTGTCGAAGCCACATGAGGGTGTTTGGTGCCATAGAGGTTTTCATAAATCGCAAGAGCCTTCCTATACAGTGATTCCGCGTGTGAATAGTCCTCTAAGGTGCGGTAAAGTTCACCTAAATCAGCCAGTGTCGAAGCCACATTAGGATGTTTGTGCCATAGATGTTTTCATCAATCGCAAGGGCCTTCCTATACAGCGATTCAGCCTGTGAATAGTCCTCTAAGGTGTAGTAAAGTCCAGCTAAATTGCTCAGTGTTGCCGCCACCTCTGTGTGTTCGGTGGTGCCATAGTGTTGTTCACCAATAGCAAGGGCCTTTAGATACAGTGATTTTGCTTTGCTATACTGACCTAATCTGTGGTGAAGCCCTGCCAAATTCTTCAGAGTAGCGATAGCCTCCCGATGATTTAACGGGTATGCCGTTTCAAAAATCGTCAGGGCCTGTTGATAGAGTGATAGAGCCGAACGATAGTCGCCTAGCTCTTCTTCAACGACGCCTAAGTTGTGGAGGAGGCTAGCAACGTTATCAGGTTCTATGGTGCCGAGTTCGCCATAGATCGCCAAAGCATGTTGATACTGGGTTTTGGCAGAAGCGTAGTTGGCTAACTCAACCTCTATACTCGCTAAATTTTCCCGTGTTTTGGCAATATCAATATGGAACTCAGTGCCATAAGCGTTTTTATAGAGAGTCAAACTGCGCTGCCATAATTGTTTGGCTTCAGCATAATTGGCTTGAATAAAATAAATGGAGGCTAATCGGGGCAAAAAGAGATTAAGTGCTTCATGTTTTGCCCCGTAAAGTCGTTCCATACTGAGCAATGTGGTTTGATAAATTTCTGTTGCTTTGGCAAAGCGTTGTTGGGATTCAGAGAAAGAACCCATTTGAAGCAGAGAAGCCCAAGCAGCTGCGGCCATTTCAGCGGGACAACCCGTTTCCAGACTCAAATCCAGCACTTGCTGATATAATTGCAATGTTTTGGTGAAATGGCCCTGTTTGCGTTGTTCATTCGCTTGGTTGAGCAACGTGGTGCAGTAGGATTGCTCATCGGGTTCAGCCGTGAAGATGTAATCACCAAATAAAATATTAAACAGAAAACCCAACGCGTTGTCCGTTATTTCATCAACACAAGCATTTTCCCGCCTAGAATAATTCAGCACTTGTTGATACAACGGTTGTGCCTCAGTGAAATGGCCGCTTTCGTATAGATCATTCGCTTGGTTGAACAAAGTAGTGCAGTGGGCTGGCTCATCTGCATAAACCGTTAAGCTATTGCCAAACAAACAAATAATAACCAAACATTTCAGCAACAACGTCATCATGCGTTTTTCAAAGTATTGTTTCATGTTATTTATCCTTTCAAATAAAAGAAATCCGATTTTTAGAAATCCGATTTTTTGGAAAAATCGGATTTCTCAGACATTTGTTGGAAAAATCGGAGTTCTCCATTTATCCTGAATATCCTTTCCCCTCACCCTAAAATCTGCCGAGCGAATGGACGGCCGCTCTTCCTTTTCGCAGGTGATCCGGGAGATTGGGCCAACAGCGAGGATTTAAAGTGGCGCGTAGTATAGCAAATCTGAACAAAAAATTCCAAGAAACTGGGTTTTTAGCCCTTACCGCCTATCATTTTTTTTTAACTCATTGAATATTAAGTACAAATACATAGCTACAAGGATTGCATTTTATAAAGGATTTAATCTAACGGATTAAAGCAACTACAAGGATTCGTTATAATAACGGATTAAAGCAACTACAAGGATTCGTTATAATAACGGATTAAAGCTAACGGATTAAAGCAACTACAAGGATTCGTTATAATAACGGATTAAAGCTAACGGATTAAAGCAACTACAAGGATTCGTTATAATAACGGATTAAAGCAGCTACAAGGATTCGTTATAATAACGGATTAAAGCTAACGGATTAAAGCAACTACAAGGATTCGTTATAATAACGGATTAAAGCAACTACAAGGATTCGTTATAATAACGGATTAAAGCAACTACAAGGATTCGTTATAATAACGGATTAAAGCAACTACAAGGATTCGTTATAATAACGGATTAAAGTAACTACAAGGATTCGTTATAATAACGGATTAAAGCAACTACAAGGATTCGTTATAATAACGGATTAAAGCTAACGGATTAAAGCAACTACAAGGATTCGTTATAATAACGGATAAAAAAAATGCCACGACAAGGATTACTTGCGTAATGATTGGATTGATTAGTGGGGCCGTTTTTGAACTATAAAACCTAAACACCGCCACGAGATAATCCGTTATTATAACGAATCCTTGTAGTTATTGAGGGGGGCCAGGTTGCCGAATTGATTCAGTTGTTTTGGTGAATGGCCCACTTTTCGCTGCCTAACAAAACCGCCAAAGTTTTAAAACCTACCTTGGCGGTTTATTGAAAATGAGTACGGTGGGTTGTAACAACGCGAACGCCCACCCAACGCTCCAATAGTCCAACAATCTTCCGCTTTGGACTCCAAGCTTCCGCTTTGGAGTCCAATCCAAAGTTGAAGCTTTGGAGTCCAACATAGATGGTTATTCATCAGGTTCTAAACGGAAATTTCTGGGATGATTCAGGATAAAGGAACGCGCTTCTTTAATTAACTCGCCTTCACAAGAAACGGGAATATGTTCTTTATGGGCTTGAATGGCTTTATCGTAATCTTTTTCGTCAAGCGTTACTCGCACTTTACGATGTCTGTCTTCCACAAAAGCCATAATTGTCACAAGCCCGGTGGTTTTTTCTTTCTCGCGATGCAAGGAAATGACTAATCCTTCGATTTGCTGATCTTCTTGGGGACTGGTTGCTCGAAATAAACGACCAGCCTCTTCAATGATATCCATTGTTTCAACAGATAAAGAGACACGATTTGGTATCGCTTTTTCAGCAGTCCGCGTATAAGACCATAAGACATTAATCTCTAAATGACGAGTCTTTTGGTAGCCACTCATCCCAATAACCGCTTCACATAAATTAGCATTAACCCCTTGACGAACCGCATCCTGGAAAGGCGTAAAATCACTCGAATGGCTTGCTATTTCAGCGGCTTTTTGCAGGGCCGATAGGCTCTGCATTAGAGTTTGCACTACGCGCCGTTGATAAGGTGGTTCTACTGCTAACAAATTAAGTTGATTGTTAGATTGGTAATAAAGTTGGGGGTTGACAGGAGAAATTAATTTGACCACATAACCGCCCGGTTCAGTTTGCCCTAAAGACACTTGTTGTAAATAGTTTGTGACTTCGCTAGGTTTGCGTGAGGCAAAGTAAGCACGAGTATTAACGGTAGCACAGGCGGCTGAAGTCAGCATATCTCTGGCACGTTGTATGAGCAATACTCCATCATCTAAGGGTATCGTGCTGGCATTGCGATTATCTTGTACACACACTCGGATAACATCGGCTGAGGTTGCCGTTTTTAAATCGCTCAACACTGCTGCCGGGGAACGTTGCTCAAAAATGGACAATGTATTGAGTGCCTCATTCAGACGGGCAGAAAAATCATCTAAATCGTGCCGTAACGGGAGCAATATTTCGTATGCTTCATTGTCTTGATGTTGTGTCCATAAAGCGGCTTTGTCATTTCGTTGAATTTCCTGCCAACCATAAGTACACAGATAAGTTGTCCAATCTGACAAACGTAATTTTTTAAAAATTGTTTTATCATATAGGTTTGTTTTCATGGTAAGCCCCCTTGACTTAGACGCCGCATGATATTTTGCAATGAATCAACCGTCAATTGCTGATTACGGGGTAAATGGACCATAATACTCTTTTGTCCTTAACTGATACCTGTCCAATCCAAAGCTTCAGCTTTGGACTCCAACACTCCCAAGATAAATCTTGGACTCCTGTCGGCTTTGGACTCCAACACTCCCAAGATAAATCTTGGACTCCTGTCAAACGAGGTGAACGTATGGTTCCCCTGCCACTGTGCAATACCTAAATCAACACTATCATCATCAACTTGTGGGGTGTATATGGTAAAACCAGCAACAGAGGCTATCGCATGTACATAAGCGCGGCTGAATTGTTCTTGTTGTTGGCTAATGTGCATTGTGAGTTGTCCTTAAATGATAGCTGTCCAATCCAACAATCCAAAGCTGAAGCTTTGGACTCCAACACTCCAAAGAATATATGTCCCCTAACCCTAAACTCTGCTGAGCGAATGGACGGCCCCTTTCCCTTTTCGTGGGTGAAAAGGGAGATTGGGCCAATAGCGAGGATTTAGAGTGGCGCGTAGTATAGCAAATATGAATAAAAAATTTCAAGAAACTGGGTTTTAATTCTTACCGCCTCTCATGTTTTTTAACTCATTGAATATTAAGTACAAATGTATAGCTACAGGGATTGCATTTTAGAAAGGATTTAATTGAGACGGATTAAAGCAACTACTACACTAAGGCGGAAGTTTCGAGACCACTCAGCCAAGTCTAAAAGCTAAAGTACCCTAAAGGGCACTGGAATTCAGTCGGCCCCCGCCTCCTACCGCTTTTAGCCATGAGCCCCCGCTACTGGCGGAATGGGATCGGGATTTCCGCCCTCTTGCACTACAAGGATTAGCTCCGCTGAACTTCGTTTCGTTATAATAACGGATTAAAGCAACTACAAGGATTAGCTTCGCTGAACTCCGTTTCGTTATAATAACGGATAACGCCACGACAAGGATTACTTGCGTAATGATTGGATTGATTAGTGGGGCCGTTTTTGAACTATAAAACCTAAACACCGCCACGAGATAATACTTTTTTATATACAATCCTTGTTTGTAGTTATTTATGGGCCAGGTTGCCGATATGATTCAGTTGTTTTGGTGAATGGCCCACTTTTCGCTGCCCAAACTACAAGGATTGTATTTTATAAAGGATTTAATTGAGACGGATTAAAGCAACTACAAGGATTCGTTATAATAACGGATTAAAGCAACTACAAGGATTCGTTATAATAACGGATTAAAGCTAACGGATTAAAGCAACTACAAGGATTCGTTATAATAACGGATAAACGCCACGACAAGGATTACTTGCGTAATGATTGGATTGATTAGTGGGGCCGTTTTTGAACTATAAAACCTAAACACCGCCACGAGATAATCCGTTATTATAACGAACTGAAAGTCAGCGTAGCTAATCCCTGTAGTTATTGGGGGGCCAGGTTGCCGAATTGATTCAGTTGTTTTGGTGAATGGCCCACTTTTCGCATCCAAAAAAAAACCGCCAAGGTTTTAAAACCTACCTTGGCGGTTTATTGAAAATGAGTACGGTGGGTTTCTGCGTAGCGAATGCACACCCTACGCTCGTTAAAGCAGACTAACCCTCTTGTAGTACCCTTTAGGGTACTTGAGCTTTGGTGGCTTGGAAACTTCCACTTTCGTGCTAGTGTAGTAAATTGAGCTTTCTAAAAACTTCTCTCACATTCCCTTTAAAATCGTGATAAGAAGACAAACTTTCCAATTTATCTAAATCTATTTTTTGCCCGATGGCTGAATATAAGTCCGCAATAGTTAAGTCTTTCCTTCTTTTTATCGTTAAATTTTTCCTGGCTATTTGAATAGCTTTTTCTATGACTTCTTTTGGGTTAGCAATGGTTTCAGGATTCCTATTAATACCTAATTCGTTATCTGTTTTGTTCGTTCCGATTTCTTCTTTGAGTAATTCTTTATCTGCTAACATCCACGCTTCTGTTTCTTGAATAGGTACTACTGCAACTAATATTTTACAGTAGTCATTTTCAGGTTGTTTTTCCAATTCTATTTGACAAGGATTAATTTTATGCAAGTAAGTCTCTTTGAGTGTTTTTCTATCCGCATCAGCTTGTACACAAAGGATCATCATACCAAACTCTTCTTGACCTTTTTTCGAGGCTTCTAAGACCTGTTCTATAAAACCTAAGCCGGTTTTATTAATTGTTATCGGAGTCAATTCAATATCAAACTGCCCCGAACAATCATGAAAGGCAACCGCTTCTAAGGTGTTTTGAACGATATTTTGTAAAAAACGAATATCAGTCTGACCTTCGGTGAATAATCCTGCAAATATTTGTACCACCCTAATTATGATTGATTAGATGCTGTTTCTAAGTACCTTTTTAGCTTTGACAAGGTGAGTTTTTTGTCTGGCTCTGAAAAACTAAGCATTAATGGCATTTTGCCGTTAATCACCGGTAAAATGCTTGTCACACTTAATTTTACACGCTGCTTTTTATGAATGTCTGTTACTCTGTCCCTCATTTCAGCATACCAAATATTGACGTTTAAATCAGGTTCCCAACGATTCATCATACCGACTAATACCGGTGAATGAGTATTCACTATCACCTGACGCAAAGGCATTTCAAGTTCGGCAAAATCGACACTTAAATGTTTGAGTAATTTTGCCATAGTCTCAATCCGAAAAGGGGGTATACCATTTTCAGGTTCTTCAAAACACAACAAACCAGTATGTTTGCTATCATATTCTAAAATACACAAGGCTAAAATTCGCAAAGTCCCTTCCGAAAGTACCCTTGAGGTATATTCTTTTTTATCTTTGTCTGTGAGTTTGAGAAGATATTGGTTGTTTTCAGTATCATCTATCACATCCACATCGACAAAATGAGGCAAGAAGGTTTGAAAGTCCCGGGAAATTTCTCTTAAGGTATATAGTTCTTCTTGTTTGATGCGATGTAGAACGGCTGCTAAATTTTGACCGCTTTCAGAAATGACATCATCTCCGGTATTTTTATGAGTAGGTTGTCGTAAGTCTTCCGGATTATGTAAAAATTTCCAACGACGCATTTCTTCTTTAGCCGCAAGAACGTGCGGAAAATCGACCGTATCAAAACTACTTAAAACGGTTCTAGTGGCGTTATTCAGTGGAAAACGTTTGTTAGCGCCTAGCAGACCTTCTTGAGAAACCAGTACAGTCGGTCTGTTATTTTCTGTTTCCGTTTTGATATAGGGAATCGTCCTGACTTTATTGACATTGGGTCGCCAATTTTCAACTATTTCCTCAGGCAAAAGCCTAACCCATTTGTCTTGTTTAGGTTTTAAATTTTCCAAATGTTCATAAGTAACGGCCAAGTCCTCTATGCCTAAAGAATTGGTAAAGCGTTTGATTTTGAGTTCATAACGTAATCTGGTATATTTTAGCTCAGCTTCGTTGCCCCAAGAATCTTTGACTTTTCTATTAACCAGCATTTCTACGACAAACTCTATCTCCGTTGCATACTCATTTTCACCATACTGGGTAAAGAGTTCTATAAACTCTCCACGTTGTTCTTTGAACGCTTTTTTGAGATGATCGGTTTCTTCGGCCAAACGTCCCAACAATTTCAAGGCATCAAACAAATTACTTTTCCCGGAAGCATTTGCCCCGGCAATAACTGTCAAGGGCGTAAATTCCATTTCAAAATGGTGGAAAGATTTGAAACCGTTGATTTTAATGTAGGTTATCATTTGTTGAGTTTTTCAATTAAAATGCTAATGGTGTGCTGTGAGTCCATGTCAGGTAGAATTTCGTTACACTCAAAGCCCGATAAGATTGTTCAATCCACCATAATTTAGCCACACGGAGGAATGGTGGGTTGTAGCGAAGTTTCTATCCACCCGACGCTCGCTTGAATAGCGAGTACATGCAATCCCATCTGTGGGAGCGAGCGCAGTTTACCGATTTTTTTCGCCCATGACAAGCGTTATTTGAGGGACTGTCGAAAGACTTAGCCCCCCAAAAAAAACTCCCAAGTTTTTAAAAGAGTTTTTTTGAAAGTGAGTGCGGTGGGTATAGCATAATTCTACCCACCCGATGTTCACAGGTATGGGCCAGGTTGCTGAATTGATTCAGTTATTTTGGTGAATGGCCCACTTTTCGCGGCCCAAACGACAAGGATTGCATTTTAGAAAGGATTAGTCCCTACAAAGCAATGCCGGTATTAAAAATCAATGACTTACTGTAGGGTGGGTAAGCGGGTGGTATGATCTCGGATGGTACTCAGATCGATTCGCCCACCATGAGTTAGTACCTCTATCAGTTTGTAAGGACTACCGTTTTAATAAATCCAAAAGAAATCCGATTTTTTGGAAAAATCGGATTTCTCCATTTCTCCTGAATATCCTTTCCCCTCACCTTAAAATCTGCTGAGCGAATGGACGGCCGCTCTTCCTTTTCGCTAGTGATCAGGGAGATTGGGCCAACAGGAGGCTTTAGAGTGGTGCGTAGTATAGCAAATCTGAATAAAAAATTTCAAGAAACTGGGTTTTTAGCCCTTATCACCTAGCCGTTTTTTATAACTCATTGAAGCTTAGCCCACCATGAATCAGTACCTCTATCAGTTTGTAGGGACTACCGTTTTAATAAATCCAAAAGAAATCCGATTTTTTGGAAAAATCGGATTTCTCAGAGATAGGACTTACGCATTGACAGACTGACTGTTTTATGATCTCGCTTATAATACAAGGCTTCCCTGATTTGTGATTGATGGTTTTTGGGCCATTTTCTTAAGTTTAATCGTCAGCAAAATATCCCCAAACATGTGATATTTCCAGTGAGAGCAGATTTTTTTTAATTTGTCAATGCGTAAGTCCTAAGACATTAAATGAAATCCGATTTTTTGGAAAAATTTCTCCATTTCTCCTGAATATTCTTTCCCCTCACCCTAAAATCTGCTGAGCGAATGGACGGCCGCTCTTCCTTTTCGCAGGTGATCCGGGAGATTGGGCCAACAGCGAGGCTTTAGAGTGGCGCGTAGTATAGCAAATATGAATAAAAAATTTCAAGAAACTGGGTTTTTAGTCCTTACTTCCTAGCCGTTTTTTATAACTCATTGAATATTAATTACAAATGTCTAGCGAAACTGGCACACGCTCGTGCAAGTGAATCTTGCATTCCTATCGCATCGGCTCGTGATCGTTAGCTTGGAACGAAAATCGCCTACGCAGTTTATCCTCGTTTTGACAAACTGATAGGTGGTAGGTTTTTTAGAAAGTACGGTGGGTTTAGCTGTCGCTGACCTTCGGTTCGCGCTCTACCCACCCTACGTGACGCTTGATAAAATTCTTATAAACAATCCTTGTAGGTATTTATGGGCCAGGTTGCTGAATTGATTCAGTTGTTTTGGTGAATGGCCCATTTTTCGCGGCCCAAACTACAAGGATTGTATTTTATAAAGGATTTAATCGAGACGAATTAAAGCAACTACAAGGATTCGTTATAATAACGGATAAAAAAACGCCACGACAAGGATTACTTGCGTAATGATTGGATTGATTAGTGGGGCCGTTTTTGAACTATAAAACCTAAACACCGCCACGAGATAATCCGTTATTATAACGAATCCTTGTAGTTGTTATTTATGGGCCAGGTTGCCGAATTGATTCAGTTGTTTTGGTGAATGGCCCACTTTTCGCGGCCCAAAACGACAAGGATTGCATTTTAGAAAGGATTTAATCGAGACGGATTAAAGCAACTACAAGGATTCGTTATAATAACGGATAAAAAAAACGCCACGACAAGGATTACTTGCGTAATGATTGGATTGATTAGTGGGGCCGTTTTCAAACTATAAAACCTAAACACCGCCACGAGATAATCCTTTTTTATATACAATCCTTGTTTGTAGTTATTTATGGGCCAGGTTGCCGAATTGATTGATTCAGTTGTTTTGGTGAATGGCCCATTTTTCACGGCCCAAACTACAAGGATTGTATGTTATAAAGGATTTAATCGAGACGTATTAAAGCAACTACAAGGATTCGTTATAATAACGGATAAAAAAACGCCACGACAAGGATTACTTGCGTAATGATTGGATTGATTAGTGGGGCCGTTTTTGAACTATAAAACCTAAACACCGCCACGAGATAATCCGTTTTTATATACAATCCTTGTTTGTAGTTATTTATGGGCCAGGTTGCCGATATGATTCAGTTGTTTTGGTGAATGGCCCACTTTTCGCGGCCAAAAAAAACCTCCAAGGTTTTAAAAACCTGGGAGGTTTATTTCAAGTGAGTCGGGTGGTGGGGTGGGTAGAGCGAAACCCACCCTAGACTCGCTACAGTGTAAATATAGCGACTCCTTCCTTTTTGATTTCTTGAATAGCTTCAAGAATCATTTCTTTGGCTCGTTCTTGAATATCTGAGCGGTTTAAATGACCATTTATAAGGTCTGTAATCGTTTTCTTATTCGCTTCGGCTATGGAAGCACCGAGGCCATCAGTCGCTAAGAACTTCAGTTCGAGCAAAACTAATTTTTGTATTTCAACTCGCTTGGTTGGAACGTCATAAGCAAAAGCGATGATTAATTTGTAGGAAACAGGTATCTCCCAATCACCGGTGAATAAATTGGTTAACTGAATTTCACTCTTACCCGTGAAATTCACCGTGTCTCTAGCGATGATTTTGGTGTCTTCCCAGCGAAGGCTATCCTTTGGAAAATCCGCTTGTAGTTGGGTGTCAATCTCACTGTGGGTTACAAGGGGAAAATTGACATTGATTCTTCCCCCCGTTTTGATGGTGAGTCGTTGGTTAAGTCTCTTTCTCAGTTCTTCAAAGTCAATCCCTAAATTAAGACGTTTGACGTTAATCCGCGATGATTGGAAGATGTAGTAGTCATAGTTGTCTTCTATGAGCTTTTCAGGGTAAACCTTTTTCCCTAAAACAGATAAAGCCTCTGTTATTTGGTTCGATGGTGAATGGTGGGTAATGATTTTGCAAACGTTCACCTCAAAAGCCGGGTTATTCTGATTGCAAACTTGACGTGTACCCGTTGTACGGAACAATGCTCTTTTAACCGACCTATCTAAATCGCTTTCCTCCATGGCGAGGTTTCGGATTTTCATAAAAGCGAGGTATTGATTCAAAGCTAAGTAATCATAAAAAGATTGCTCAAGCTTTTTGTTTTCAGTCAGCTTGTATTGGTTAAACACCGGGATTCGTTTGATGGTTTTACCGCACAGATCGCTTACCAAACTACCCGCACAAACAATTTCAGCATCTAAAGCCCCAAAGACAACCCCAAACAATAACAGATGTTTCAACTGTGTTCGATTGTAATCCTTATTGGTTTGGATATTCAAATAGATGCGGTTAGTGGAGTAGTCTTTGCTGATTTTCTTCAGCACGGACGAGTTTTCAAACGTTTCGCTGAGAAACTGAAAGTGGATGGGTTTTAAGTCATACTCGTAAATGTCGAGGTCATCAAATTTTTCCCCATAATTTCGGGCGAGGAAGTCCACAAGAGCCTCTCGGTTTGCCTCGAATTTCACCTTGATTTCATACCCATCATGCCGTTCTTTGATACTGACTCTGGGGACATTGTTATAGCCGACTATCTGAAATCTGTCGGGCACAATGTGAACTTCCTCAGCGTAGGAAGTGGCAAACAACATCAAGCCACACAGGCTAACAATCGCAACAACAATTTTTTGCATATTTTCTCCTCAAAAATCCTAGCTAGTCCTGTATAAGTAGTGATTAATCAATCAATAATTGATTTAAGATTTGGCACGGATTCAGAACAATGTAATTTTTATAGCGATATATCACAATATTTTCAATAAAAACAATGGATTACTTAATATTCTAACGTATTATTTTAACCTGTTGATTTTTATGTATTTTACACTAAACTGAACCGCGCCAAGGACGTTGAGCTGTATTTTGGAATCCCATACGCCCAATCGCCAAACCCCAGCTAAATGAGAATTGCTGTCAAGGTGACACTTTTGAGCAGACTCATCTGCGAAGTGAACAATTTCCTAATCTGCATCATCAGCTACCTTAGTTGAACTCATTTATCTTCCTTCAACAATAAAAAAATAAATAGAAAACACTTCGTCCGGGTTTTCCAAGTCAGAGGAAATACCTAATTGCTTGATGAGTTTTTTCTGATCTTCAGAAAAACCTTTTTTTATCAAAATGCGATCACCCTCACTCTTATTAGTAGGGGTAGAACTAGGGGAGTCACTCACTCCCCCTGTTTCTGTTTCCTTAACTGGTTGTTTTTCAGGGCAACCGCCAAGAAGGCCAGAGACGAAGATGATGAGAGCAATACTCACTAAATTCCGCATCATTTTATCTCAAGTATTTTATAGACATTCTTTGGGGTCTTAAATGTGATCCAATAGAGGTGTTCTTCCAAAAAAATGGAGTCACAGACAACATTTTCGCTACGACATAAGCTAAGAATCTTATCCAAAGTAAATAAAAAAGCTTTTAACTCATATCCATCGATAGAGCCGATATTAGGATAAGTTAAAACCAGCTTAGACACATATTCAAGATTATTGCTATAATCTCTCCTATTTACCTTGTTTAAAGGAATCTCCCAGGTCTTGTTGACAGTTCTTGACAAAAGCTGTTCCCCCCAAGCTTTCATCGCAGCCTTTAATCGGTCTTTTCGCGCTGCTAAAACCTGTTTCCGTTGTTTCTTCAACGCATTGTACATGGGTTCTAACAAAAGGGCTAAAGTCCCATACTTACTAGGCTTGACTCGATAAAGTGGATTGTCACCTTTAATGTTAAGCCGGGTAAAGTATCCCCGTAGAAATCTAGCAAAATTTGAAGCGTTTGCATCAGTGTATGACACTTCTTTTGTATCATAACAACGAGCAAAATCCTTTTGCTTTAAAGTTTGCTGATAACGTTTGAAATTTTTAGCACCTCTCTCGTTTTCTTTATAAAGAGAATTTAGAATGTCCTTGTCACCTTCATAAAGATTCTCCATCAGATCGGTCACTAAAAGTTGACGATCAAAAGAGGAGAGTTGCGAAAATAAACTAAAAAAACAACCTCTTAAGGTAATAATGGGATTTGAGTAAGCATTACTACCCAAATCAACATGGATACCTATGGGATAGTATGGTTCCCGATATGACAACCCCAAATCCGAGGAAAAACCAACGCCTAGCTTAACCTGTTCAACTTCTTTATAGTAACCAATTAATTTTTTGGCACTATTTTTTAAGAAGTTGACATCAGTTTTGACAGAGCTTAAAGGGAAAAAGTATCCCGACTCGACCCTACCCGCCCGACTCATTTCTAATGAGACAGAATAAACATCTAATTGGCCTGCATCTGCTTTGGTGAACGATAAGCTAAAGATCGTCGAAATACAAAATAAGAAAAATAACCTTTCTATACGCATAATATACATATACGGTCAATGAAACGAAAACTGGACGGCTATGAGACACATGAAGGAAACCTAGCAGCATAGCCATCCATCGAATAAAAATGGTTATCCTAAATACCAGATAATATAAGTACCGAAGCAGGAATTTTCAGATATTTTAAAAGAGTTCTCCAAATTCCCCCAATCCCCCCTTTAAAAAAGAAGGGGAGAACGCACGGGAAAATACAGGTTTATTCATGCTTCACTACTACTTGGAACCCTAAAAATTAAGATCAAGATCACCTCCAGTATCCAGAGAAACTTCGTCATCACCAAAATCGTCCATTACGCGACCCGTATCTTCATCAACCTCTGCCGTTTTCTCTCTCTCCTTACGACATTCTTTTGAAGACATATCGTCCTCCTTACAACCTTCATAAAGTTTTCTTGTTGCCTCATTCAAAGGTTTGGCTTTCTTACGTTCTTTGATATTACAAGAGTAATAAGCCTCTTCCTTTTTGTCGTAAGCCACACATATGGAGGTGGGAAGATCGATCAGAATAGGCTCATTGGTGTCGTAAGTGATCGTTTCTTTTATTTTCATTTTGGCAAAACTTTCCATGTTTTGCCTAGTTGTGTGCCAACCGTATCCCCCAAAAGCCACGTTGTGACTAGATGATACGCTTAATTGGTGGGCACGTTTTAAGCGAGTGAGTTCTTGCTGACTCGCATTAACCCGGTTAAAAAATGTTGTTTGCAGCCTATCCTTTAACAGATTCACTGCCTTTTGAACCGCGACTTCTCTCAGTTCTTTAAGCGCCTTGTCGCCAGAACCCCCCACAAACTTCACATTACACTCATAATTGCCATCCGATTTATCAAAAAAATCTTGGCACAAATCCCCATTATATAACCAACCCATGGAGATTTTATCACTACGCAACCGTGCCTTGGTCCACTGTTCAAAATTGCAAATGATTGTTGCGGTGAATGGCGGCACTTTCATGGGCACATACGCTTTGGGAACAATGGGTAAAATCACAGGAGAAGGAAACATGCCAAAAGCACTGGCACCGCCAGCCGTTAAGTCAGCATTTAGAGTGACTCCTGCTAGGTTGCCTCCACCTTTAAGATTTCTATAAATGGGTATCCCCACAACCTTAGCGTCACTCCCCAGTTCAGCCAAAGATTCCCATTGAATCCGTTTGAGAGGGAGCATCGAAAACGTCACTCTGGACAGTTTTCTTAACTTACGCATATACGCGTATATGCGTATAGCTGTAGTTTCTCCAGAAGATATTTTCGCTTGTGCATTCAGGGTGAAGTTCCCCGTATTTCCCAACTCCAATGCGGCGTTTCTTTTTGAAAGAGCGTTGGTTGTTGCGTTGTCTTGCTTTTCCAAAAGTTCTCTTGAGATAGGTACTCCTACACGCCCGTAATAGCGAACCATCCTTTTGTAATATACCTCCTTTTCGATATTCGTCAAAGCAGAAGTAATGTCTTTGCGTGACAGAGCAACGTCGTCTATTTGCTTCCGAAGTTCAGCTTTCAACTTCTGGTGATAGTCTATCTCAGCCTCACTCAGTCGTTTTCCTTTTTCCTGTACTTTCGCTAATTTTTTGGTAAGTTTTACTAACCCTACTCTTAGCGCAGTAAGTTCTCCTATTTCAGAACCAAAAAACTCCTCATCTACCTCATAAATCTTATCTATATGATCAAGCCGACGTGTATTCACAATGACAGAGGCGGCAGGTTCATCCGATACGGCTTTGAAAGTCGCTAACACGTAATACTTGTCAGTATTCACGGAATCCTGATAAAATTTCATAGCGCGTAGCGTATCCGCTGCTTCATGCACTTTTTCCACGGGAATTTTTAGTGCTAGTGCCAACGACTCGTCCATTTCTTCGATGTGAGGCAACCCTTCAGGAATGTATTTGGGTACGCCTTGTAAACTCCCGGCCATGAGCGGCTGAAATACCAACAGCACGAAGAAAAGTGGTGCTGTTAGAAACTTGAGGGTATTAAAACCCGTACTCATAAATTATTTACCTCCTAATATTAGTTAATTAATGGCAAAATGCCATACCTTCTAACAAACAAACGTAGGGTGGATAGAACGGTAGCGAAATCCACCAAAAGCAAAAAAGTAGTGAGCGGGTATAATAATCTAAAACTTTGGTTAAGTAAATAAAAAAGTTGCTTCAATTCTTGTTTAATTCTTGTTCAATTAACCATGAATTTCGTCTAAAATTGTTCAACTTCATTAGCTGACACTTAACGTGAAGTCATTCAAATACATTACTAGGCGAGCGTAGGTGGGTATTGAGTGCGGTGGGTTTAGCAAAGCACACCGAAGGTTCGCTCGCTCTACCCACCCTACGTTACGCTGGCTCAATGAAATCCGCGGCATTATGCAATCCTTGTAGTTGTTATTTATGGGCTAGGTTGCTGAATTGATTTAGTTATTTTGGTGAATGGCCCACACTTACTAGACGAGTCCCTGAAGCTGCACGCACGAGTCGAATTGTTGCCGGCAAAAAAGCCGTACCAGTCACCCTTAACAAGTGGGCGATTATAATATAAAATTGTTGTTAAGTAAATCAACAAGTTGGCCCAATCCGTGTTCAAATTTGTTCAATTAACCATGAATTTCGTTTCAAATTGTTCAACTTCATTAGCTGACACTTAACGTGAAGTCATTCAAATACTTACTAGGCGAGTCCCAGAAACCGCACGGGTAGAATTGTTGCTGCACGAAAAGCCATACCAGTCACCCTTCACGAGTGGGCGAGTATAATAATATAAACAGGTTGTTAAGTAAATCAACAAGTTGGCCCAATCAGTGTTCAATTTTGTTCAATTAACCATGAATTTCGTTTAAAATTGTTCAACTTCATTAGCTGACACTTAACGTGAAGTCATTCAAATACTTACTAGGCGACCGAGCGTAGGGTGGGTATTGAGTGCGGTGGGTTTAGCAAAGCACACCGAAGGTTCGCTCGCTCTACCCACCCTACGTTACGCTGGCTCAATGAAATCCGCGGCATTATGCAATCCTTGTAGTTGTTATTTATGGGCCAGGTTGCAGAAATGATTCAGTTGTTTTGGTGAATGGCCCACTTTTCGCTGCCCAAAAAAACCGCCAAGGTTATTCGGTAAAACAAACCGTTTTCGTTGTTATGATTTATCCGTTTATTTCGCGTATCCGTTGTACTTGTTAGTTGCCGATATGATTCAGTTATTTTGGTGAATGGCCCACACTTACTAGGCGAGTCCCTGAAACCGCACGCACGAGTCGAATTGTTGCTGCACGAAAAGCCGTACCAGTCACCCTTAACAAGTGGGCGGGCATAGCAAATTAAGTCAATAAAAAAGTGAGTTAATTTCTGTTCAATTTATGTTGAATTAACGATTAATCTTGTTTATAATTGTTCAACTTCATTAGCGGACGATTAATATGGAGGAATTTAAAAACTTACTAAGCAAGTACATGCAGCGTGAAGGACTCAATGGTGATAGGTTGGCTGAGGAACTAAAGGTTTCGAGGACAACCATTCACAATTGGTGTACCGGGCAAGTCAAAAAATTTAGGTGTGAAAAACTCGAAAAGTGTGCAGAGGTACTCCATTTAAGCCCTGAAGAGCGTCGGGAATTTCTGATAGCGGCTGGGTGTTTACTCGAAAATGATGCGCCGCTTGTACCCATTGTTAATATTCCTATTTTAAGGCCAAACCAATTTTTTGGCCGGAAAAAGGAATTAAATCGGATTTTTGGGCGGTGGCGACATCGGCCTTTGCACAATGTGGCCATCATAGGGCCTAGGCGCAGTGGCAAAACGTCTTTGTTGCACTATCTTAAAAATATTCATACGGTAACACAGCTACGTAAGGGGCAACGTCAAGATTGGCTACCAACTGACACACAGTTTGTGTTTGTTGACTTTCAAGCGGCGGGCATGTGTGAACAAGAGCCATTATTGTGTTATCTGTTAGAAGAACTCAACATACCCGTGCCCGAACCGTGTAATTTGGCTCATTTCACCAAAGTCATGCGGCGTGAATTGCAGCAACCCACCGTGATTTTAATGGATAGAATCGACGTGGGTTTGCAATCGCCGCAATTAGACTACCAATTCTGGTGGGCAATACGCGCCTTAGTCACCAACTACACCAATGGCAACTTAGGATTGTTAGTGGCATCACCTCAACCACCGACTGAAGTGATGCCAACCGGTGGTGACAATCAGCCTTCGCCTTTTCTGAACATCATTGCAGAGATAGTGAAATTGGGGCCATTGATTGAGAATGAAGCGCGCGAATTGTTGGAACATACACCGCAGCCTTTTGCCGAGGCTGATGTCGAGTGGATATTGGAAAAAAGTGGCCGTTGGCCGGCTTTGTTGCAGATTTTGTGTGATGTGCGGTTGCGGGCCCTTGAGGAGAGGGAACAGGGGGAAGGCTGGAAAAAGGAAGGGTTGGCGCGGATTAAGCCTTATCAATGCAAATTAGACTGAAAGTACAACGGATTTTGGGAATAAACGGATTTTTAAAGTTTAATATTTGAGTTTCCTTTTCTTCCTACTTGCTAATTCAATTCCTTATTTCATTTTCAGCTTTTTCAAGTACGTTCCGTATAAGAATTCAAAATGAAAATTGAAAAATGTGCAAAGGCTTATGAAATCACTTTATTCAACGCGTATTTTCTAACTCATTGATTTGACAGAAATCAATTCAACCCTTAATTATTTTATAGAGTTCCCATTCAATGGCCCCAGTGCCGAGACCTCGGCTTTTGCACAATGTGTCGGATGGGCAAAGTCGTTTTCTTGCCCACCTGCCTCATTAGTAAAAGTTAAATTTGTTCCCACACCGAGTATAAATAATTATCTGGATAGGGGTGTTGCGAAATAACTTAAGTATTTGAAATTCAATGACTTTTAATAGACGGCCTTTAACGATTAAACCTTTGATTTATCAGTCAAATTCTCTAATTTTGTACGCTTATTTCGCAACAAGTCTAATATCTATAGTCGTCAATACCGTTGTCATTGGTAATTAATCATTGGTAATTGGTTGTTATAGATGTTCAGAAAAATAATTTCAAAAAAACCAATAGTGAATAAATAAACATCCAGGATAAATCTTGGACTGAGGATGTATTTAGACGTCCAAGATAAATCTTGGACTCCGGACGAATTTGTGCGGTTGCGGGCCCTTGAGGAGGGGGAACAAGGGGAAGGCTGGAAAAATGAAGGGTTGGAGCGGATTAAGCCTTATCAATGCGAATTAAGAATTCAAAATGAAAATTGAAAAATGTGCAAAGGCTTATGAAATCACTTTATTCAACGCGTATTTTCTAACTCATTGATTTGACAGAAATCAATTCAACCCTTAATTATTTTATAGAGTTCCCATTCAATGGCCCCAGTGCCGAGACCTCGGCTTTTGCACAATGTGTCGGATGGGCAAAGTCTTTTTCTTGCCCACCAGCCTCATTAGTAAAAGCTAAATTTGTTCCCACGCCGAGTATAAATAATTATCTGAATATGTAGGTACGCATAAATCCTTTAACATTTTAGGTGACTAGAGTAGTAGTCGCTTTAGCGACTCACAAGCAGTTCGTGTTTACCCACTTATGCACATTCAACCCCTTCGGGGTTGGCGTGTGTCCGATATCTTTACCACAGGTTCCACCTGTGGCTATTCACATTCAACCCCTTCAGGGTTGGTGTGTTAAGAAGCTATCAATGTTTAAATACTTTTGTTTACCCACTTAACATTAATCGTCGGCCGGTTTTTATTTGGTACTGCCAAACGCGAGTTTGAACGAGTATCCTGCCTTCCTTCCGTTTGGACTCCGGTTTGGAATCCTGATTAGGGCCACAATTTGTCTAGCAGTTTAGCCAGCAAAACAATAACACCTAAGCCACTAATAAAAATGACCGTCATGCGAGTAATCGCTTTGTGTACATCAATAAACTGTTTATTGATGGTGTCAAAACGTTGATCGATTTTGTCAAACCGTTGATCGATTTTGTCAAACCGTTGATCGATTTTGTCAAACCGTTGGTCGATTTTGTCAAATTTGTCGTTAGTTTCCTGACGGAATTTGTCAAAGTCGGCTTTGATTTCCGTACGAAATTCCTCATTGGCTTGTTCCATTTTGCCCAAGTCGGCTTTGATTTCGGTACGGAACTTGTCATTGTCCGTTTTGATTTCCGTACGGAATTTTTCGTTGGCTTGTTCCATTTTGCCTAAGTCGGCTTTGATTTCCGTACGGAATTTATCAAAGTCGGCTTTGATTTCGATACGGAACTTGTCATTGTCCGTTTTGATTTCCGTACGGAATTTATCATTGGCTTGTTCCATTTTGCCCAAGTCGGCTTTGATTTCGGTACGGAACTTGTCATTGTCCGTTTTGATTTCCGTACGGAATTTATCAAACTCGGCTTTGAGTTCAGTATGAAAGAGCCTTGAGTCTTCTCGATACAACCGCAGATTGCCATCCAAATTATGTGCCGTTGTTAGCACTTCTTGAATGCTATGTTCCAAATTGGAAAACCGCTGTTCTAGCTCAAGATCAGAATTCCAAATGTCCTTCCAGTTGAGACGAACTATACTAAGGATATGGCTCTCAAAATTGTCGTAGTCTTCGTTGATTTGGGAAATCGGTTTGCCCATCGTCTTACTCCATTTCGTCCTCAGTCATCGATAAATCTTGGACATCTATTTATTGTTTGACACACGCTGGTTTGCGGGCCAGAAAAAACGCTATGTTTTTTTAACTCAAACTCTGGCCCTAAAACCCGTTTATTTTGCGACTATACGCAACATACTCCAAACCCGTGAAAATGACAACCGGAACGGTTATTAAATTCATAGCAAAATTATAGACTTATCATTAATTAACTCCTTTTTCGTTTTCCATTTTTCAATTTTCATTCGTATTGGTTATTGAGTCCAATCTGGTTTGAGGGCCATTTCGTCCGGAGTTATCGATAAATCTTGGACATCTATAGACATTGCCGAAAAATAAATTCACAAGTTTGTGCAAAATATTTTCTGTAGAAGTATATAAACGCCAAAATCTGATCTCGGAATCTGTTTTTCATAGAAAAACTGATCCCGATATCACTGTTCAGCCTCACCCTGGCCCACGTTAGGTAAGGGATTTGGGGTAAGGGGGCAGATAAACTGAAGTTATTTTTCTGAAAATCTATAGAATATTGGGCTATATTCGTCCAAAGACTCCGGACGAAATAGACATCCAAGATTTATCGATGACTCCGGACGAAATAGATGTCCAAGATAAATCTTGGACTCCGGACGAAATATAGGGCTATTCTTTGGAAATAATTATCTGAAAATCTATATCTTAAAAATATTCATAAGGCAACGTCAAGATTGGCTACCAACTGACACACAGTTTGTGTTTGTTGACTTTCAAGCGGCGGGCATGTGTGAACAAGAGCCGTTATTGTGTTATCTGTTAGAAGAACTCAATATACCCGTGCCCGAACCGTGTAATTTGGCTCATTTCACCAAAGTCATGCGGCGTGAATTGCAGCAACCCACCGTGATTTTAATGGATAGAATCGACGTGGGTTTGCAATCGCCGCAATTAGACTACCAATTCTGGTGGGCAATACGCGCCCTAGTCACCAACTACACCAATGGCAACTTGGGATTGTTAGTGGCATCACCTCAACCACCGACTGAAGTGATGCCAACCGGTGGTGACAATCAACCTTCGCCTTTTCTGAACATCATTGCAGAGATAGTGAAATTGGGGCCATTGACTGAGAATGAAGCGCGCGAATTATTGGAACATACTCCACAGCCTTTTGCCGAGGCTGATGTCGAGTGGATATTGAAAAACAGTGGCCGTTGGCCGGCTTTGTTGCAGATTTTGTGTGATGTGCGGTTGCGGGCCCTTGATGAGGGGGAACAGGGGGATGGCTGGAAAAATGAAGGGTTGGCGCGGATTGAGCCTTATCAATGCGAATTAAGAATTCAAAATGAAAATTGAAAAATGTGCAAAGGCTTATGAAATCACTTTATTCAACGCGTATTTTCTAACTCATTGATTTGACAGAAATCAATTCAACCCTTAATTATTTTATAGAGTTCCCATTCAATGGCCCCAGTGCCGAGACCTCGGCTTTTGCACAATGTGTCGGATGGGCAAAGTCGTTTTCTTGCCCACCTGCCTCATTAGTAAAAGTTAAATTTGTTCCCACGCCGAGTATAAATAATTATCTGAATATCTATAGTCGTCAATACCGCTGTCATTGGTCATTGGTAATTAATGCAAATTAAGGGTTAAATTGAATCTTATAAATTCAACTGAAGTGGAAAAATAAACGCGCTTTGACGCGCTTTGACGCAAGAGAGATTTTCTGGTTATTTAGACTACCTGATTTAGGGGCCATAAAATGGGTTTCAAATTAAGTTATGGCCCCCAATTGCGCCTCATTAGCCATACTTTTTTTAGGTGTTTTATTACAACGAGTCCTTATAGCGCCTCGATTGAATGGGCTATAAAATAAACGCGCTTTGACGCGCTTTGACGCAAGAGATATTCAAATAAGCTTGCGCCTTTTGCGTCATTTGCGCATGCAAGCGTTAGATTTTTTCTATAACTTCTCAATCAGAAGTTTTTATAAATCCTTGATTTCATAATAATTAATTCAACCCTTAATTCGCATAATTAGTTATTGGTAATTGGTTGTTAGCAAGGAGTACAAACTTGTGCGATCCAAGCTAAAGCTTGGAGGCCGAAAAATCGGCAAAAATCACCGAGACACAGCGACTATTTTCAGTAAAAATGCGTTATATTATAGGCTGTTATAACTTTTACACATCGGCAGCAACATCGGCAACATGTACGTTCATCCTATCGTTTTTCAGAAAAAAATCCGGTTGCGTAAAATGACAATCACATCAAGATTTCTCCGATCAAAGAAATGACAATCACACGTCTGAATGACAATAAAGATTTCTCCGAGCAAAGAAATGACAATAAGGATGTCATTTTTCATTTTTCATTAGTGAATTATGGTAAGTACCGCGAGTTATGGTAATAAGTAAGTACAGCGAATTGCGCGGATAAGCGAATTGTGAATTCTGGTAAGTACAGCGACACTTGTAAGTACAGCGAATTCTGGTAAGTAAGTACAACGAATTGCGCGGATAAGCGAATTGTGAATTCTGGTAAGTACAGCGAGTTATGGTAAGTACAGCGATACTTGTAAGTACAGCGAATTGCGCGGATAAGCGAATTGTGAATTCTGGTAAGTACAGCGACACTTGTAAGTACAGCGAATTCTGGTAAGTAAGTACAACGAATTGCGCGGATAAACGAATTGTGAATTCTGGGAAGTACCGCGAGTTATGGTAATAAGTAAGTACAACGAATTGCGCGGATAAGCGAATTGTGAATTCTGGGAAGTACCGCGAGTTATGGTTTATGGTAATAAGTAAGTACAGCGAATTGCGCGGATAAGCGAATTGTGAATTCTGGGAAGTACAGCGAGTTATGGTTTATGGTAATAAGTAAGTACAGCGAATTACGCGGATAAGCGAATTGTGAATTCTGGGAAGTACAGCGAGTTATGGTTTATGGTAATAAGTAAGTACAGCGAATTGCGCGGATAAGCGAATTGTGAATTCTGGTAAGTACAACGACACTTGCAAGTACAACGAAAGTACAACGAATTATGGTAAGTACAACGAATTATGGTAAGTACAACGAAACGCAGTGGCGGAACTTGTATTTACGGTAACTCGTTGTACTCACAGTAATTCGTTTATCCGCGCAATTCGTTGTACTGTACTCCGCGTCATTCGTTGTACTCCGCGTCATTAGTTGTATTCACAGTAATTCGATTATCCGCGTAATTCGTTGTACTACTAGAGTAATTCGTTTATCCGCGTAATTCGTTGTACTTACCGCAATTCGTTGTACTCCGCGTCATTCGTTGTACTCCGCGTCATTAGTTGTATTCACAGTAATTCGATTATCCGCGCAATTCGTTGTACTAAATTCGTTTATCCGCGTCATTCGTTGTACTCCGCGTCATTCGTTGTACTAAATCCGTTTATCCACGTCATCCGTTGTACTCACCGTCATTAGTTGTACTCACCTTCATTAGGATTACTCATCATGCACAACAATTCCCCTACCTTATCATCCAACTTACTGCTCGCCAGCCTACAACTCCTAGCATGGCTATTACTACGCCCCTCTGCTTGGCGGCACCTTCTAAAACAAATTGATCCAACGCTTCCACCTGACTTTGCGTTAGCGAGCTTGCAACGTAGCCAATGGCGAAATCCGCAATTATGGCGTTTATTGCTACTCTATTTAGGTATCTACCCACTCTGGAGCGGAATCATAATCGGTACCGTGGTATGAATAGCAACCACCTCTATTGACGCGACTCTTTGGGGTGTCAGCTATGGCATGGCTTTAACCTTTACCGGAGGCCTTATCGGAGCGATGATTATTGCCGTGCCTTTTGCATTGGTTGCCAGTCTCATCACCGGAACCGTGCTAGGAATCTGGCTAGGCATCAATACTCATTTAAACAGCAATGTAAACACAGATATTTTTATAATCAGTGTTGTCCTGTTCATACTCAGTATGGCCGGTAATATTAACAATACGCTGTCATCTCAAACAAACTCCCATTCATGGGTGCGGCAAATCGGTAGCATTTTAATAGGGGCCATTATCACGGTTTTGATGTTGTTGATTGTGAGTCAGTTAGCAACCTTCCTCGCAAAACAACTCTTTATTGAACTATTATTGCCCCGATTAAAGAATGCTGTCATTATATTTGATTTAGCTTATGCTACCCTCATTACCCTCTTTCTAGTGGTATTCCTCAGTAGCATACTCAAGCTGCATGGACATACTTGGCAAAAATCCCTCCTCTGGGGTTTTGTGTTTAGCCTCATCAGTGGCGCACTGTTTGTGGTGATATTGCATACAGAACCTCAGAACCAGATATTAATAGGGATTGCCATTGGAACAATGATAGGCATAGGGGCCAGTTTATTATTTGCGCTTCCTTATCTATTCGCTAAACAGAAGGCCTCAGATTGGGCAGGTATCATCAGTGGAGTCTTGGTGAGCGGAAGTATTTATATTTTTCTCTATAAGTTGGACTATTCTCCTTGGACAATCCTGAGTGCCACTCTATTGCGCGACGACACCCATTTATTGAGTCGTTTTATCGAACCATTCATTCAGACTCATTCTTTAGGCTTGATCGGACTTGTTGGTGTAACCTTGTTGGGTTTAACTTGGCATCGGTGGCAAGCACTTTTACTGTATCCAATTGTTTCTGCTTGGAATTTATTAGTGTATCGCGCTGAACAACGCCGTTTGAACCGGATTCAAGAAAAGGATTCGCGCCAAAGTGGTTTAAAGCACAGTTTATTCCGTTGGCACTCAGTCTGTTGGGATGAACGGCAACACTTACCACTTTATGGTTTAGAAGACTATCTCGTCACTGTCTCGGAGCGTTATCCAACGGAAGGACAGGCGGCTATTACTTATGTCAGTACAACCCGGCAACGCTGGGCCGCCCAAGCGGCCCAAATCGAATTGGATGCCCGGCGTTTACAAAACTGTGACAGCGTCGCTGCAATAAGTGAAGCACAGAAACTGGCGGCTGGCGAGTTAACGGGGCCAGCCAATTCTTTATTACGGAGTTTGGGCAGTCTCAGCCAAGATGTGGCAGCAGCCTTAAAACAAAATAGTTCTTACAACCAACGCCTAGCACTCAAAGATGTCGAAGAACGTTTAGAGCGTTTACTGCGAGAATTAACGCGTAGCAGTGAAAAGTATGCGGAACGATTTCGCCCGATTGTAGACCATTGGCGAGCCATTATTTCAACGCGTATCTTAGATTATGCCACTGAATATGAAGGAGAAATTGATAATCCTTATGTGGTTGCGTTGCCGCTCACCGCCCAACAAGAGATTTTTGTCGGGCGCACTAACATCAGCAAACGTCTTGAACAGTTTTTACGCAAACAACCTTGTCCGCCACTGCTATTGTATGGACAACGGCGCATGGGCAAGACTTCGTTGTTAAATAACTTGACTCGATTGTTGCCCAGTACCATTATACCATTGTTTGTAGACTTGCAAGGCCTACCTTCTCTGGCGAAGGATGATGCGGGATTTTTTGATAACCTAAGCAGTGAGATGCAATACTCAGCACAAAACAGTGGCTATACGTTACCGACTTTAACCCGTGACACTTTAACCCCTGATCCTTTTAGCCGTTTTGTTCAGTGGTTAAATGAAGTAGAAATTAGCCTAGAAAACAATCTATTATTATTGATGTTGGATGAGTTTGAGGCCCTCAACAAGACCTTTGTAAGGGGAGATTTAGATGGAACCAAGATACTTGGCTTTTTTCGCCACCTAATCCAACATCGCCCCCGTTTAAAGATTCTGTTTTCTGGCTCACACACGTTGGACGAGCTTGAACACTGGGCAAGCTATTTAATTAATGTGCAAACCCTACATATTAGTTATCTCAAAGAAAACGAAGCGCGACAGTTGATTGAACAGCCCATGGCCGATTTTGGCCTAACTTATACGCCAGAAGCCAGCCAACGAGTTTTGGAATTAACCCGTTGCCACCCTTATTTAGTACAACTGCTGTGCTCCGAAATTGTGACGCAGAAAAATGAACAACCGGTAGAAAAACGCTGGATAGCGCAAGTAGACGATGTAATCGCGGCGATTGAAAATGCTTTAGAGAATAGTCATTTTTTATTTCTTAATATTGTAACGGAGCAAATTTCCGCGACGAGTTTAGCCGTCTTACGTTTTATAGCGGCACAAGGCGAAGGCGCTTGTGTGAATCGAGCGCAATTAGCTGAACATTTTCCGGAGCAATTGGAACAGAGCCTAAAAAACTTATTACAACGTGAACTGATTGAAACCGTCGAAGGCGGATATCGTTTTCAAGTAGAACTGATTCGACGGTGGATTGAATCAGTAATCAGTGATCAGTAATCAGTAATCAGGAGTCCAAACTTTAGTTTGGCAGGACTCCAAACTTTTATCCGTTTATTTCGCGTATCCGTTGTACTTGTTAGTGAGTACGGTGGGTTACGCTACGCTCTACCCGCCCGACGCTCATTGAGGGCCAGGTTGCCGAATTGATTCAGTTGTTTTGGTGAATGGCCTACTTTTCGCGGCCCAAACTACAAGGATTCGTTATAATAACGGATTAAAGCTAACGGATTAAAGTAACTACAAGGATTCGTTATAATAACGGATTAAAGCAGCTACAAGGATTCGTTATAATAACGGATTAAAGCTAACGGATTAAAGCAACTACAAGGATTCGTTATAATAACGGATTAAAGCTAACGGATTAAAGCAACTACAAGGATTCGTTATAATAACGGATAAACGCCACGACAAGGATTACTTGCGTAATGATTGGATTGATTAGTGGGGCCGTTTTTGAACTATAAAACCTAAACACCGCCACGAGATAATCCTTTTTTATATACAATCCTTGTAGTTATGGGCCAAGTTGCCAAATTGATTCAGTTGTTTTAGTGAATGGCCCACTTTTCGCAGCCCCAAAAAAAACCTGCAAAGTTTTATAAACCTTGCAGGTTTGTCTGTTAAAAAACCGCCAATGTTTTGTTTATTCGGTAAAACAAGTCTTAACCCATTCTAAAGCTCGCACCTGAATTTGTGTTGTTATTAATTCTTCATTCATTTGTGAAGAATTCAAGTCATAAGTCTCTATCCAGGCACAACTTATACGTGAGCTACGATAAATCCTATACATCATCTTAGTCTGTTTTTTGTCAGTTTGACTGACGCTGGCGTAAATTACCGCTAAACAGTCAGAGGTGGTACGGCATTTTTCAGACAAGT
>Ga0190344_1000250_pt1 | contig 31154 bp, 30 predicted proteins | sample 48721323_MG_FD_161662 | JGI IMG/M metagenome (GOLD analysis project Ga0190344, IMG submission 161662) | Hydrothermal vent microbial mat bacterial communities from Southern Trench, Guaymas Basin, Mexico - 4872-13-2-3_MG | ecosystem: Environmental > Aquatic > Marine > Hydrothermal vents >... | reverse complement strand
ACACTGGAATAAGAATTGTGCTGGAGTCTGCAAGGATCATCGTTGGGGGCGTTGAGTATGAATTAAAAGTTCCTAGCATGGAGATCAAAATTAATGTGGAATTCGATGTGACTGAAGACGGAGAGGTCACAGTAACTCTTGATTTTGATGCGGAGAATTCAATTCACGTTACGGAGGCAGGTCAATCCGGACTTTTCATTTTAAAGCCGGTGATTCTGGTTGATGATATCAGTTATGAGTGAGGCATAAGCCCTTTTTTCTCAAGGAGCATTTAACTCCTTTCTATATTTCCCTTTAAAATTTATCCATTTTGATTTAAACTGGCCTGACAGAGATGGTAAAGTAAAAATGAGGGAGAAAAGCACCGGGAAACTCAGAAAGCTCAGGCAGGAATTGAGCTCCATGGAGAGCCTTGTGATTGCTTTTTCAGGAGGAGCGGACAGCAGTTTTCTGGCCAGTGCAGCCTATGAAGCTCTGGGCGATAAAGCTCTGGCCGTAACTTTCTCCTCTGAAGTCCATTCGCGTTTTGAGATGAAGGAAGCTCGGGAAATAGCTGAGGAGATAGGGATCAAACATGAAGTCATCGATGTAAAACTGCTTGATGACAGAAATTTCACAGAAAACTCTCCTCTTAGATGCTATTTTTGCAAGAAAGCACTGTTCTCACGGCTGATAAAGATTGCTGAGAGCAGAGGATATAAACATTCGGCATGTGGTGAGAATGTTGAAGATAAAGACTCTTACAGACCTGGAACGAAAGCGTGCAGAGAACTCAATATTTCAACTCCGCTCGTCAATGCAGGGATTACAAAGCAGGACATAAGAGAGTTATCAAGAGAGAGAAATCTGAGTACTTGGAATAAGCCCTCCTTATCCTGCCTAGCGACCCGGATTCCTTATTATACGCAGATCCTGCCCCGGACTCTTTCAATGATTGAGAGATCTGAAGATTTTATCCGTCAGCTTGGAATAAGCCAGTTCAGGGTAAGACATCACGGCAGTACAGCAAGAATAGAGGTCTTACCTGATGATATGAATTTTTTAACAAAAGAACCGGTCAGGAAAGAAATATTAAAGAGACTTGGTCAAATAGGCTATACGTATATCTCTTTGGATTTAAAGGGTTACAGGACCGGAAGCATGGATGAGAATGATCAGATTGAGTGATTTTCTTTTGTCTTTTGCAATTTTATCATGATATGATTGCTCAAAAGTGAACAATTCGGCCTTTATTAAAATTCGCTACCTTGACGGCATCCGGTACGCCCGTGCTGTTTTGAAGGGTTGTCAAGAGACGGTCTCTCATATAAAAGAGCTTAATAAGATCAATGTCTTTCCTATTCCTGATAAAGATACAGGTTCTAACTTAAAAAAGACATTCCAGCATATAAGCTTAAAAGAGCTGTTCCTGGGAGCCTCTCTCAGACAAAGCAGCCGTAAGGTTGCTGAGATAGTCCAGTCCTCTGCATTGGGATATTCCGGTACGGTGTTCGCTGAGTTTTTTTCAGGATTTAAAGAAGAATTCAAAAATTTCGATAGGATTTTTGTCGAAGATTTTGCTGCAGCTGCGGAAAAAACCGTGGAGAGAGTGTACGCATCGTTTGAGAATCCTGTAGAGGGGACCGTTCTTTCAGTGATGAAAGCCTGGGCCGGACATATAAGAAACCTGGTTTCAGAAACGGATGATTTTTATGATCTCTTAAAAGAGTCGTATAAAGAAGCTGTTTTGGCTCTAAAAAAGACTCCTGACCAGCTGGATGTTTTAAAAAAAAACGGGGTCGTAGATGCAGGGGGAAAAGCCTTTGTGTGTTTTCTGGAGGGGATCCTTAATTATATTGAAAAGGGAGAGGTCACCTACGAGTTCAGAAAAGCAAAATATGTTGATCAGAGACTGGAATCCGAAAAGAAAAAGCAGCAGCAAATTTTTTGTGTAGAGTTCTGTGTCAGGAAGGAAAATCTCAACCGTGCAGATTTAGTGAAAGAACTCAATTCATTAGGGAGTGATTTGATGTTCTATGGTTCCTTAAATTTTGCAAAGATTCATATGAGAGCTCAGGACCCAGAGAAAATACTGTCTTGTGTATCCAAATTCGGAAACATAACGTCTGAGAGAGTCCTGGACTGTTCGACAGAGCTCCCTTCAGAGAAAAAAAAGCCTCTTGCCATAGTGAGTGATACGACCTGCGATATTCCTGAAAAATATGTGGAAGATCATGACATCTATTTTGTGCCGGTTAAGTTCCATGTAAAGGACAGAGTGTATACGGATAAAGTCGATATTATCCCGGAAGAATTCTATGATATACTGGAATCTTCTCCTGAAATCCCAAAAACATCAAAACCTTCGGTAAAGGATTTTACAAAGGTATATATAAACCTTCTTTCCCATTACCGGTCCATTCTTTCCATACATTTGGCCGGTGCACTAAGCGGGACTTTTCAAACAGCTTTTCAAGCGGCTAAAAATATCAGTCCCCAAAAGATAACAGTACTGAACAGCAAAAACCTTTCTGTAGGGCTGGGATTGATTGTGCTGGAAATCATTGAGTCATTAAAAAAAGGGATAGGGTATGAAGCGGTTTTAAAAAAAGCTGAAAAAGCAGTCAGAGATATAGAGATATTTATAGGGATCCCTGATTTGAAATATCTTATCAAAGGGGGAAGAGTAACGAAAACCAAGGGATTACTGGCCAAAATACTCAATATAAACCCTATTCTTTCACTCGATTCTGAAGGGGCTCTTATACCTATAGGGAAAGCAAGAGGAAGGAAGAAACTCGAGGAAAAGGTTTTGTCACTGGTGTTTGGTAAGATACAAAAAGAAGGGGCGCATGAAAATCAGGGATTTTTGACCGCCGTGGCCCACGTTAATGCTCTGGAATCAGGGAAGAAAATTGCGGAAAGAATCAAGCAGGAGACAAAAAAAATTCCAGTGATGATCATGAACGCCTCCCCGGCTTTAGGGGCTCATGCGGGTCCCGGAACTATTGGCGTGGCTGTGCTTAAAAGCGAGTAAATACAATGATTGAAAAAAGCAGATTGATTAAAAATTTTAAGGAGACATCAATGAGTAAGAAGTGCACGCAAAGGATGATAATTTTATTTGCAGGGATATTTGTTTTTTCATTTTCATCCGTATTGTTTGCTCAGGTCCGCGGGAAGGCCTTGTATGAAAAATTATCCAAAGACAGAGAGCTGATAAAACCGGCAAGGCTTGAAAGATACAGCTGGCTTCCTAACGAAACCGGCCTGTATATCAAAGAAGGAAATAGTTATAAAAAAATAGATATCAAAACAGGGGAGAAAAAAAATCTGTTTGATGAAGGCAGAATCATCTCCCGATATAATGATTTGACTGGGAAAAATCTGGAAAAACTCCCATTTAAAGACTTCGAATTTATCAAAAACGGGAACCGGATCAGATTTAAAGTCAAAAGCAAGGCGTTTATTTATGACCTTGGTTCCGGAGAGATGATTTCCTATGTTCCTGAGAAGGAATTTGAGGGCGTACGTGGAAGGCTCTATTCTGAAGTGCTGTCTCCGGACCTTAAGTATAGAGCGTTTATACGGGATTTCAATCTTTATATAAAGGATTTTGAGGAAAACGAAACACCTCTGACTAAAGGAGGAAACAAAGACCTGCGTAAAGGTTTTCCGGATTGGGTCTACCCCGAAGAACTGGGCCAGTACGAGGCTTTCTGGTGGTCTCCTGACTCCTCAAAGATAGCCTATATGGAATTTGACGAAAAGCCTGTGAAAAAATACCCCATTGTTCATGATATAGATCCTGTTCCTTTGCTGGAGATGCAAAGTTACCCGAAGTCAGGGGAAAACAATCCTATAGTGCAGCTCTACATCGTGGATGTCAAAACCAGAAAAACCGTAAGAGTCAAGACGGGTATGGAAACGAATGTCTATCTTTTTAATGGAGAATGGACCTGTGATGGAAAATATTTTACGTACCAGCGTTTGAACAGGCTTCAGAATGTGCTGGAATTATTTGCTGCTGACCCGGATACAGGAGATACTAAACTTATACTGCGGGATGAAGATAAATGCTATATAGAGGCTCAGAATGACCTCAGGTTTTTAAAAGACAACAAACATCTCATCTGGACCTCAGAGAGGAGCGGATGGAGGGAGATTTATCTTTATGATATTTCAGGAAATCTAGTCAGACAATTAACAGATGCGAAACTTCCTGTGACTCGAGTGGTCGGAGTTGACGAAGAGGAAGGCTGGGTCTATTTCACCGGCCGGGAAAACAGAGGCCTAGAGTCTTATCTTTACAGAGTGGGGATGGACGGGCATGGTTTTAAAAAGCTGACCAGGGAAAAAGGCACACACAATGCGTCCATGTCTCCTGATTGCCGCTATTTTATCGATACTTTTTCCTCTTTTGACGAACCTCAACGAGCAAGTCTTTGCACGGCATCCGGAGAAAAAATAAGAGAGCTCAGCCGTTCCGTAGTCACAAAGGAATTCAAAGATCTCAAATTAATCAAACCGGAGCACTTTGTTTTTGAATCAGCGGATAAAAAATATCAATTGGATGGGGTGCTTTATAAACCGGCTCATTTTAATGAAAAGAAGAAATATCCATTGATCATGGCTGTTTATGGAGGGCCCGGAGCCAAAATGATCTATAACAGATTCAATATGAACGACCGCAACCAGGCTCTTGCCCAACTGGGTTTTATTGTCGCTTCCATAGACCACAGAGGGGTATCCGGTAGGGGAAAGGATTTCCAGAACCTGATGTATATGAACCTGGGACAGATCGAATTAGCCGACCATGTCGCCGCTGTTAAATATCTTACAAAGAGGCCTTATGTCGATGGGCAGAGAGTGGGGATCTCCGGGCATTCTTACGGCGGTTATTTAACATGCATTGCCATGCTGAAGGCTCCTGATGTTTTTCATGTGGGAGTTGCAGGGGCACCGGTTACTGACTGGAGGAATTATGACACGATTTATACCGAAAGATACATGAGAAGGCCGCAGGATAACCCGGAGGGATATAAAAAAGGCTCGTGTATGAATTATGCAAAGGATCTCAAAGGCCACCTCGCTATCCATCACGGGGCTGTGGATAACAATGTTCATCCCGGGAATACTATCCAGCTGATTCAAGAGCTTTTGAAACACAATAAAAAATTTGATTTGATGATCTATCCCGAACAAAAGCACGGGATCCGCTTTAAACGTTATGGAGAGGCAAGAATAGAATTTTTCATAGAATATCTGAAGCCGGAAGTGATAGAGCGTTAAACAGGGTTTGGTTCATTCAGAGGAAAGGCCGAAAATTCGAATTCTGTTGCTGTCCCTGTCCACAACATAAACCAAGCCCTTAGAGTCAACGGCGATTCCAATCGGGAAATTTAGCCGCTCTTTCTCAGGGCCGGAATTCCCCCATTCAGCTATGAACCGGCCGGTTTCATCAAATTTTTGGATCCGGCGGTTATACGTATCTGATATATAAATGCAGTTGTCACCGTCACCATAAATGCCCATGGGCCTGTCAAATTCTCCCGGCGCTGTGCCTTTATCTCCCCAGCCTGAAATGAATTCCCCGCTGTTTGTGAATTTTTGCAGGTTGTTCTGGTCAGTGACAAATATTTCATCCTTTTCGTTTATGAAAATACCTGCAGGGTATACAAACTCACCTTCGGAAGCGCCTTCTTGCCCCCAGGAGTATTGAAAAACACCCAAATGTGTGAACTTTTTAATTTTATGGTTTCCCGAGTCCGCAACATATATATTGTTCTCCCGGTCAACCGCGATTCCCAACGGAGTGTTGAATTCGTTATCTCCGGAGCCTAATTTCCCCCATTTGAGAACAAAATTTCCTTTGCTATCAAACTTCATGACACAGTGTTTTTTGATGTCAGTGACATAAAGATATCCCTCGCTGTTTACAGCGATTCCAAAGGGGTTTTTTAGTCTATTGAGATCCCGTTTATTTACCGCAAGATCATTCTTGAATATTCATTCCGGACTGATTTTATTAATTTTTAAATCGCTCTCATCAACGACAAAGAAGTTGCCCTGCCTGCCCATGACTATTCCTGTAGGGGAGGTAAAGAAATTGGAATTTTCTCCTCCCCATTGGTCGACACTTATATATGTTTTGGGCTCTAATGTGATTTCCAGCACGAGAGGGCCTTCTCCTTTTGTCACCTTGAGGTCCTGTAACCAGTCCTTATAATTGTTCTTAGATATCCTTAATTTGTGGATCCCGAACTCCATCAAGGGAAGTTCTGAATCTGTATCCATACCGGTGTATTCTCCGTTAAGGAAAATTTTTGCACCGGGTGGAGAAGAGCTTATATGAACCGTTCTTCCGATTTTCTGGAGGATAAATTCTTTTTCACTTGTCTCAGCTATAAGGAAGACGTCTTCTTTGATGGTATCATAACCTTCTTTTTCTATTTCAATAGTGAATTTGGGGGAATCCGTTTTTATAGTTGTGGGGGTTTTACCTGCCTCCTCCCCGTTTAGTTTTATTATGGCATCCTGGGGTCTTGTGGATATTTTAAGATAATACTCTTTAATGAGCCCCAGGTATTCTTTTTCTGCAAGAGTTATTATCTTGGCTATGTTCGGGTCGTATATGTTTCGGGAGATTTCTAAGGCATAGGAATGATCGACCTCAAACATGTTTTTCATTTCTTTTAGGGCCAGAAACTCATTCTTCTGGGCTGCATATCCGAGCCCTATCCAGAGATATATTTCTGCTGCCAGTCTTTTCTGTTTGTCGAAATCTGACACCCTGAAAACTTTAGGGATAAGAGGCCTTAGTGAGGCAATAGCCGTGTCTAATTGCTGCTCTTTACGAATGAGTTTTTTACTGCTTTCAACAGCTGTTTCTATATTTGCAATTATTTCTTCCTGGCTTATCTCATTGGACAAAGGAATATCTGTATCTGATTGGGAAGTTTCATCATCTATGACTTTGACCAGCATTTCGTGTATAAAGCCCGAAATTGATTTCCCCTGTATCTCAAAACTGACCTTATACCATTCTCCTTGTTTTTCTTCTCCGAGAAGTATTGTGCCGGCATTGACATTGGCAATATTCTCGCCGCCTATTTCAGGCTTCAATTTTATATTGGCGTTGCTGGCAATCACTTCTAACTTAAGGGAAGAAGAACCAAGCAGTATACAGAAGGCAAGAACAGAAAGGAAAATAAATGCTTTTTTTTGGATGCCTAATCCCCATGTTTTCATTGTTTCTCCCAAAACCCTTTTCTATTATAAACATCCGTTATTTATTTTCAATGATTTTCCATTGATTTTCAATTTTTTTCACAGTCCATTTCTTTGTTCCATCGAAAAGGACTTTTCTTTGATTGGTTTTCTTGTAAACAGCGATCAGCATATGGGAAAAGTTCACTTCCGCTTCTTCGGTATTTTTGAAATGGATGGTGATGTCAGAATAAACAGACTGGATATCTTTATAATGGTCGAACAGAAGAGCCAGGTCAGCTTTTCTCTGCTCCAGAATCTTCTCAGATCCTATATCAGCGAGTATGGTTTCCAGGTTTTTTTCTTCTTCTGCTTTCTTTTGTTTTTTAAGCATATTTGTGATTTCGATTTTAGATAGGGCTGTGTCAGCTAGATAGATATATTTTTTGGCTTCCCTGTTGTCTTTATCCCGTTTCAGGACCTGATTCATATCCTCGATGCATTCTCTGTAAAGACCTTGTTTATAGTGATCAATCCCTGTTTTTAAATACTGGGATGCTGCAGCTTTGTTGGATATGCTCTGGATTTTATCCTGTGCCTGTCTAAGATATTTCAGGGCTGTTTCGTTATCAGGCTCTGTGGAAAGGATTTTTTCTGCTAAATCCATTGTTTCTGAGTAGTTTTTGTTTTCAAAGCTCTGTATCATTTGTTTTACTGTGTTATCCGGGGGATTGGTTAATTCCTTTAGATGGATTGGTTCAGGAAGAGGGGATTCGACTGTGATCTCTACTGATTTTTCTGAAGTCAGGAAAGAAAGGTTTATATTTTGATTGAGAAACAAAACAAAAACCGTTCCCAAGATGAGAAGGAGCACCGCAGCGGCACTGACCCTGATCCAAATCCTTTTTATTCTTCTCGGAAGTTTTTGAGTTGTATTTAGATGCGCAAGAAGGGCCTGTTTGAGCTGCTCGCATGTTTGATAGCGTTTTTTGGGGTCTTTGGCTAAAGCTTTTGAAATGATTGTTTCGAATCCTTATATAATAGACAAATTATTTTAACCTGACCTATTCATAAAAAATGAATATCGTCCTTTTTTTATCTTACAGGCAAGCCGATATGAAATTCAGGTGTGGCCTGCGCTCCCTTCAGATTTTTAACGCCATTCCTCGCACTGTGTGCTTTATATTGACTTTTTTTTTCTCTTAAATATAATTATATATGAGATCGGGGGCGAATTGGGTTCGACGGAGGTAAAGAGACTGAGGAAGCATGTCGAGGCCCCACCCACCTCGTTAATCAGGTGGAAATTTACAAGTGCAGAATCAATGCCATTAGCTGCCTAAAAAGAGGTATGCCGTTTCTTTTGCGTTTTCCTGCAGCGCTCAAGAAACGCCGACTAGCAGGATAGCGAACCTGGCATGCTCCTAGCCAGGCAAGTGAGTTTTTTTGGAGCTGGTTTCAAGGTAGTTTTCCTCTTTGACAGCCTTGAAGCGAGACAAAAGAAGAGGATAAGCATGTAGCGTCCTCTCGTTGAATGCCTTCGGACGCGGGTTCGATTCCCGCCGCCTCCATAAAGATTGTTTTTGGATAAAGATAGATTGAGCTAGAAAAAATGAGAAAAAGGCTGTTAATGATTTTTTTGGTTTTGACAGTCATCCAAGGACTTCTTCTTTCCCAGGAAAGCCCTTCTATTCAGTTGTCGGTTAGAGACTATTCTGATTATTCCCGTGTATTTTTGGAATCTTCTAAACCTTTGAGCATAAGCACGGAAAGAAGCGGTCTTTACATCCTTGTTAGAGTCAGAGCGGGTGATCCGTTTCAAATAAACAAGGGCGATTTTCAAAGCAGCAGGGTGGATTCAATAGAATGGGGAAGAGGGTCTGATTATTATATATTCACCATAAAAATGGCTCATAAAGACCTTCTCTGCCGTCCTTCCATTTCTCGGGATTCTTCAACGGTCCTTATAGATATAACGTCTTCACCAGAGACGTTTAAAGAGGACAACCATAACGGTTCCCATTATGATGCCAATTCTTTTTCAAAAGAGCCTGCAAATGGTTCCATGCAGGAGGGATTAAAGACCATAGTCATAGACCCAGGTCACGGAGGACTGGAAACAGGTGCTGAAGGAAGGTATGGAACCAAAGAAAAAACAATCACTCTGGAAATCGCGCTTAAATTAAAAGCCATTATCGAGAGAAATCTTCCTTACAGAGTCCAATTGACAAGAGAGGAGGATGTGGATGTCTCGCTTGAGAAAAGAGCCGCTATTGCCAATAATTATAAAGCCTTTGTTTTCATCAGTATCCATGCCAATGGTTCTTACAGAAAAACAGCGCAGGGATCAGAGACGTTTTTTTTGAGCTTAAATGCCACTGATGAAGAAACCCGCAGGCTTGCCTATATGGAGAACAATTCCACTGATTTGGAGAGTATCCAGAGCGATAATGTGGATGACATAAAGTTGATCTTATGGGATATGGCCCAGTCATCTTATATCCGGCAGAGCAGTCGTCTTGCCGAGAAGATACAGACCAAGCTTAATACCCTCAGCGGGACATTAAACAGAGGAGTCAAGCAAGCTCCTTTTAAGGTTTTAACGGGAGTGGCATGCCCTGCTGTTCTTGTTGAGACAGCATTTATTTCCAATCCCAGGGAGGAAAAGAATCTGATTACGGATGAATTTCAGAACAGCATTGCACAGGCGGTGTATCTGGGATTGGCTGAATTTTTGGATGAATACATCAACCAGTAAAAAGCCATGGAATTGAAAAAATTAATTCTTCCTGCTTCCCTTTTGGTATTGCTGATCATTCTGATGGTTCTTTTTTTTGGAAGCCAGGGGAAAGAGAAAACTCCTGATGTGTCTTCTGCTGATTTGTTGGAGGAGGAACGTTCAGGAGAGGAAGAGCTGGATACAAAAAAAATAGTGTTGTTTTTTATCTCTGAGGATGATTACCTCCTGCATAAGGAGGAGAGAGAAATACCCAATGGTTCGATACTGGAAAACCAGATAGAACGTTTGGTAAAAGAACTGATTTCCGGTTCTGAAGAAGGGCTGTTGTCTCCGTTTCCTCCGGAAACAAAGGTCAGAGGTATCTATATTACAAGGGATGGTATCGTATACATAGACTTTTCTCCTGAGTTTCAAACAGCACATCCTTCAGGTTCCTCTGCAGAGATTTCTTCCATATTTTCCATTGTTAATTCCATTGCTTATAATTTTAAATCAATTAAAAGGGTTTTTATTCTGGTTAATGGAACGGAACAGGAAACATTAGCCGGCCATATTGACCTCAGGAGGCCGTTTCTTCCACGCTATGACCTTATAAGCGATTGATATTTCTTTTCTGATAATATTTACTGATTTTTCGGGCCAACAGGGAAATGAATAAACTGACCAGGGTTGTTATCGTCGGATTTCCAAATGTAGGGAAGTCGACTTTATTCAACCGGCTTCTCAGAGAAAAAAAGGCCATTGTGCACTCTTTACCGGGCATGACACGAGATATGAACTCAAGTGTGTGCACTATAGGTGATAAAAAATTCGAACTTGTGGATACGGGCGGCTTTTTTGACTCTGAATCAAATCCTCTCTCAGCTCAAGTCAAACTCAAGGCATGGGAGGCTTCAAAACAGGCTGATGTACTGATATTCATGCTTGATGCCAGAAAGGGGATCGTGCCTTCCGAGCAGGAGCTCTTTATCTCCCTAAAAAAGCTTGATAAGCCCATAATCATAGTGGTTAATAAAATGGACTCACCTGCAATGGAAGAGAAGTATCTATGGGAATTTTTCAAGCTGGGCGGGGATTTTCTCGTCCCCGTATCCGCAGAGCATAAACGGAATATAGAACTTCTTGAAGAGGCGATCGCCAACGCTATACCTGGTATGTCTTATAATAAACAAGAGTTAAGACCTATAAAAATAGCAGTTGTCGGCAGGATCAATGTAGGCAAATCTTCTATAGTCAATCTCATAATCGGTCAGGAAAAGATTATTGTGAGTGAGACTCCCGGAACCACAAGAGATAGTATTGACACGGTTGTTTTAAGGTACGGTCGTCCTTTTTGTCTTATTGATACGGCAGGGATTCGAAAATTAAGCAGGACCAGGGATGAAAAAGAAAAGGCAGGTATCATCAGAGCAAAGAAAAACATCAGCAAAGCAGATGTGGTTTGTCTTTTAATGGATTCCACTGAATTTCCGACCCGCCAGGATGCGGCCATAGCCCATTTGGCGCATGACTCAGGAAAACCTCTTATGCTTGCCCTGAATAAATGGGATTTAATTCCCTCTAAAGAAAAGGCTTATGAGGCGTTTAAAATAAAGGCTTATGAAAGACTTGATTTTGTTTCATATGCGCCTCTTCTCTTTGTATCAGCTCGCACCGGGAAGCGGGCTGTTAAAATACTGGATTTAGCTGAAGAGGTTTATAACAATGCAAAGACGTGGGTTCCTACTCCCCATCTCAATAAATTTCTGGTTTCCATAACCCGGGAGAAACCGCCTCTATCCAAAAAGAAAAAGAAGATAAAGATCAAGTATATGGTGCAGCAGAGTATCCTTCCTCCCACTTTTATTCTTTTCACCCACTCCAGAAGCGCGCTTTTACCTTCCTATGAAAAATATTTTTCAGCTCATTTAAGAGAAAAATTTAATATATGGGGGACTCCCATACGGCTTCGCCTTAAAAGGAACTAGGATGTGAAAACATCAGGTATGTTTTACTTGACTTTAACGAGGCTTTTTATTATAAATTCAAATTACTGACGTGAATTATTAACCTGGATTATTCACAAGTCGAGGTTGCTGCAGATGCGAGGCACAGGGTGCGAAGCTGTGGTCCTTCACCGCGAGTACCCTGTAACGAAGCAGATGCAGTGAGATCGGCTTGCCTATATGGTAAAAAAATGGCGATTAAAATGAAAGTGAAAACAGACAAAGATATTTCAGTTGTCCTTTCTGTAGAAAGCATGTATATCCTTAAAGGCAAAACAAAAAAATGCTCATCGCCATTTTTTTATGAATAGTTCAGGTTAACTTGAATAAAGATAAAGATTAAGGAGGTCATAATGTCTCTAAAAAAGATGAATCCCGCTCTGATTGCCGTGTTAGCTGTCATTATAGTTTTTGCATCGGTAGGCTGTGAAAAGCTTAAGGTAAACAAATTGCAAGCAAATCATTATTTTATCAAGGCCAATCAGGCTTTTTCAGAGCAAAAGTATAGAGACGCCATAGAAAATTATGAGAAGGCTTTAGAATTAAATCCAAATTTGGTTCAAGCGCACCGTTTTTTGGGAGAAAGCTATAAGGCTGTCTTTAGCCCGGGAGTAGAAACTGAGAGAAACATGGAGCGTGCGGATAAAGCTCTTGAGGCTCTGAAAAAAGCATATGAGATAAGTCCAGAGAATGAAGAGATTATCCATTCATTGGCGGACATGTATGATAAATTGAGAAATTTTGAAGAAGCTGAAAAATTGTTTTTAAAGATTTTGGAAATGAATCCTACCAATATGAGCAATTACTATGTTGTGGCTGAGTTCTACAAGAAATATGCAGGCAGTAGAAGCGAGGAAGAAGAGGGAGAAAAGGCTGAAAACGGGGAAAAAACACCTTTTGAAAAAGCAGAACAGATGTATTTAAGAAGAATCGAGCTGGATCCTGAAAATCCTCAGGGTTATGCCTATATTGCCCAGTTTTATGAAGATTTAGAAATGAGTGTGAAAAGAATAGACCAAGCCTATTTTTATCATGATAAAAGGACTGACTTAGAACCTGATAACCCGGCTGCCTGGCTTTCTAAAGGAGTGAACAGATGGTCCAAGGCTTACAGGCTTCAGAATAGGCTTTCCCGGGCTCAGCGTCTTCAGGCTGCTAAAGAGAGCGAAAGCGCCCTTCTTAAAGCGAGTGAACTGGATCCCAAGTATCCGGAACCTTATTCTTGGTTGAGTGTCATATACCAGAGCGTGCTGGCTAAAATAGACCCGGACAGAGCTCAACGCTATATTCAGGATGGCCAAATGTATATAGAGAGATATAAAGAAGCAAGAGAGGCTGAGGCAGAAAGACAAAAATTAGCCCAAGAACTTAAAAAGTAAAGCGACTGAAATTTCTGTTTTGTAGTTTTAACTATAAAATAATAATGAAAGGCCTATTGTAAATAGGCCTTTTTTTTAAAGACCTATGTTCATACCTTTGAGAGACGATAATCCTATACAGCGTGCTGCCTGGTTCGCTCATATAGGTGGTTTTCTTCCGGGCATTTTTTTGAACAAGCAGTTCAATCCCAGACGACCTAGAGTAATTGTGGAATGATCAAGAAAAGCGTATTGTTTGAGTTTTTAAGAATTTGAGCAGTTGACAATTATCTGAAGATTTAGTATATTTCTTCACCAATATTGGTGTCTTTTACCATCATTATTATATTATCATATATCGTTAAGTTCTAAGGATTAGTGTTATGAAGACTTACATACCGAAAAAGGATGAGATCGAGAGGAATTGGTGGCTTATCAATGCTGAAGGAAGAGTTCTGGGAAGATTAGCCACTGAAGTAGCCGGTTTACTCCGAGGAAAAGGGAAGCCTCAGTATGTCAATTTTTTAGACTGTGGAGATCATGTGATTGTTATCAATGCAGAAAAAATAATTGTCTCCGGAAATAAAACAGCTCAAAAAAAGTATTATTCCCATACAGGTTATCCTGGAGGGATTAAAGAAAAAACCTTAGGAGAAATGATTGAGAACAATCCGGAAGAAGTCATAAAAAAGGCTGTCCGCGGAATGATTCCAAAGAACAAGCTGGGTCAGGCCATACATAAAAAACTAAAGGTTTATCGGGGACCTGATCATCCCCATGAAGCACAGAAACCAAAAGAATATAAGTTTTAGGAGGAGATTTGAGTTTAATACAATATTACGGCACGGGAAGACGGAAGTCATCAGTTGCCAGAGTCTATCTTAGGCCGGGCAAAGGGGACATCACACTATATGTCAACAAGAGGCTGCAGCCTTTTAACAATTTTTTTTCTTTGGAAAGCCATCGAAAAACAATAAAGAAACCTTTGCTTTTAACAGAGACGAGTGATAAATTTGATCTTTTTATCAGAGTCAACGGCGGAGGAATATCAGGCCAGGCAGAAGCGATCCGGTTAGGTGTCTCGAGGGCTTTGGTTGAGTTCAACAAAGAGTTAAGGCCCGTATTAAAAGAATCAGGACTGCTGACCAGAGATGATAGAGTGAAGGAAAGGAAAAAGTATGGATTAAGAGGAGCCCGTAAAGCCCCTCAGTACCATAAGAGATAAACGGAGGATTACAGTTGGTTTCGGTAAATATGAAGGAATTGTTAGAGGCAGGTGTTCATTTTGGCCATCAGACAAGACGGTGGAATCCAAAAATGGAAGAATATATTTTCTGCCAGAGAAATGGGATTTATATTGTAGACTTACAGAAGACCATAAAGATCTTTAAAGAGGCTCTGGATTTTATCGGAAAGCTTGTTGAAGAGGGGAAAGATTTGCTTTTTGTTGGGACTAAAAAGCAGGCTCAGGATATCATCAAAGAGTATGCAGAGAAATGTGAATCAAATTATGTCAATCAGCGATGGTTAGGAGGACTTTTAACCAATTTTGATGTGATACGAGGAAGTGCTGAGAAGCTGATCGAGCTGGAAGAGATGAAGGAAGATGGGAGGTGGGACCTTCTCTTAAAAAAAGAACAGTCAAAGCTGGATAAGGTCTATAAAAAACTCCAGAAGAATATAGGTGGTGTTAAAAACATGACAGAAATGCCCGGAGCCATTTTTGTCGTTGATTCGATAAGAGAGAATATAGCCATTGCTGAAGCAAGGAAGATCAATATCCCTATCATTGCTATTGTGGATACGAACGGAGACCCGGATAACATCGATTTTCCCATTCCGGGAAACGATGATGCTTTGAGAGCTATAGAGCTGTTTACCTCTAAAATCGCGGAGGCTGTTATCGAAGCAAAGAAAAAGCGTGTAGAAAAAGAGCTTATTGAGTCAGAAAAAAAAGAGGAAGTTATAGAGGGAGAAGAACCAGAAGCTTCTGAAGAAGCGGATAAATCGGAACCTTTAGAATCTGATGAGTCAATTAAAGCTGAAATAAAAAAGGAAGATAAGACAGAAGACGAGGATAAGGCAGTAGAGAGAGAAGCTGCAGAGGATAAGAAGACAGCAGAAGGTAAAGATGAAGATAAAAACAAAAAAGGGCCAGAAAAAGAAAAGGTCGGCTCCGAGTCAAAAAAAAAGGCCGGGTCATCTGGAAAGTCTGAATAAGGAAAGGATTTCATAAAATGAAAATCACAGCAAAACTTGTAAATGAACTGCGTCAAATTACAGGAATAGGAATGATGGACTGCAAAGAAGCTCTGCAGGAAAGCGACGGAGATATTGAAAAAGCCATTACCTATCTAAGAAAAAAAGGATATGATAGGGCTAAGGACAAAATGGGGAGAGAAACCACAGAAGGAGTCGTGGGTTCCTACATCCATTCGGATAATAAGCTTGGAGTGTTGGTCGAGGTTAACTGTGAGTCTGATTTTGTGGCAAGGAATGAGGAGTTTAAAGAACTGGTAAAGAATCTCTCTCTGCACATAGCCGCTGCCAATCCCAAGTACATCACTTCAGAGGAAATTCCTGAAGATGTTATCGAAAAGGAGAAAGAGATCATAGTAGAACAGTATAAGGATTCTGATAAACCCCCTGAGATTCTGGAAAGGATTGTCGAGGGGAAACTGAAGAAGTTTTACTCTGAAGTCTGCTTATGGAATCAACCCTATATCAAGGATGATAAAATAACTATAGAAAAATTAGTCTCGACTTATATCACTAAATTCGGTGAGAATATTAAAATAAACAGATTTGCAAGATTTTCAATAGGCAGGCCTTAAAAATCAAAATGCAAGAAGAGAAGCCGGAATATCAGAGGGTTCTTTTAAAGCTTTCCGGTGAAGCTCTTTCTGGAAACAAATCCTTTGGAATAGATATAAAGAAAGCCAGGTCCATTGCTCAGGAAGTCAAGGAACTGCACACATCAGGTGTGCAGGTTGCGATAATGATAGGGGCCGGAAATATATTTCGCGGGACCAGGGGGCGCGAAGTCGGCATAGATAGAGTTTCAGCAGATTATATGGGGATGCTGGCCACGATCATCAATGGGATCGCTTTGCAGGACATTTTGAGTAAGGAAGGGCTGTCTGTGCGTCAGGTTTCTGCTCTTGAGTTAAGGGCGGTTGCTGAGCCGTTTGTTAGAGGAAAGGTTCTCCATTACCTTGAGAGAGGAGAGATCGTTATTTTTACCTCGGGTATAGGAAGTCCTTATTTCACAACAGATACAGCGGCTGCGATGAGAGCTCTGGAAATAAAGGCTGAAGTGATTTTGAAGGCTACAAAAGTGGACGGTGTTTATTCTGCTGACCCTGTCACAGACAAAAACGCAAAAAGATATAATGAAATAAGATATATAGATGTCCTCAAACAGGACTTAAAAGTTATGGATGCGACGGCTATTTCCCTTTGCAAGGATAATGGGCTGCCTATTATCGTGTTCAATATAAAAAAAAGGGGAAATATCAAAAAAATCGTTCTGGGAAAAGACATAGGGACTAAGATTTATTGATAGGGACTTTATTTCTCTTGACTTATAAATTTATTTCATTAAAAGGATAAAACAATGGTCAAACAAGAATTAATAGACTTAGAGAAAAAAATGAATAAGTCAGTTGAACATTTCAGAAAGACTTTATCCAAGTTAAGAACCGGCCGCGCAAACATCAATATATTTGAAGATATTAGGGTCGACTATTACGGTTCAAAGACCCCTGTTAATCAAATTGCGACACTGGCGATACCCGATCCTACTTTGATCACCGTAAAGCCTTATGACCCGTCAATGACTGAAGAGATAGATAAAGCGATCCGTGCCGCTGATTTGGGTCTGAATCCTATTAATGAGGGAGAGATACTGAAGGTCCCCATTCCTCCATTAGATGGGGAAAGACGGAAAGAGATCGCCAAGCATATAAAAAAGTTGCTGGAAGATGAAAAGACAGCCCTTCGCAATATGAGAAGAGATTCCAAAGACATGATAGAAGAGATGGAAAAGGAAAAAGAAATTACCGAAGATGACAAGTTCTGGGGACTGGATAAGCTCCAGGAGATTTTGGATAATTATTACAAAAAAGTTGAAAACATGGCTGAGGCCAAACAAAAAGAGATCTTAGAGATCTGATCTATCAAGTATTTGTTTCTTCCGGCAGTTTTCTTTTAAACCAGTTTTCAGTTGTTCCGAATTTTGTTCTGATCACGACTCCCCATGCCATAATGGTCAAAAGGAAAGAGATAAGAACGCCAAGAATCGGAATGCTGGTCAGCAGGGTTATGAGAATAAAGCCCAGGAATATTGACATAAGAATCGAGGGATGGCTGGTTCCAAATGGCTTTGCGATGCTTTTCCCGAAAAAGTGAAAGATAATCACATTTCCCAATATTTTGATGATAAGAGCCAGCAGAATGAGCGAAAAAAGAATCGGAATGCCTATGACCAATAGAGAGAGGAGCACAGAAAAGAGACAAAGAGCCATAAACAGGATCAAACTCAATAATCCTGTTCCAAAGATCGGCCCAAAAGATTCATTGATTTGGTCAGAGGCATAATATATTTGTCTGGGAAGTATCAGAGCCAGTACAATGGCAAAAATGAGCCAGATAAACGATGTGATCAATTTGAATATTAAGTATAAGGAGAATATATGGGATGAGCGGAGCGTCTTTTTTGTAAAAAGGTCCCCGGGAGATTTGAAGTACAGGGTGTCTCCATTAATAGTGGTTCCCGGATCCCTGGTGAGGCTTCCTCCAATGGAGACGATGTCTCCCATGACTGTGGAACCGGATTTTAGATAGATATCTGAACCTATCCCCAGTATTTCTTCGCCCACTTCCCCTTCCACAGTTATGGAACCCCCGAGAGAGACAACGCTTTCTTTGACTTTCCCCTTTATGATTATATTTCCTCCGAATGAAAAAACATTGGCCCGGATTTCGTCTTCAGCCACATAGATATCACTTTTTATCGTGACTTTATCCTGGGCATGGATTGATAACGGAGCTGAAATCAAGAGAATGGAAAGAACCGTGTATAATAATTTCGATTTCATCTCTTATCTCCTAAAATATATTTTTGTTTCATTGACAATATGACCAAAAGGGTGATCAAAATAGCAAAGAGAACACTGAAAATCTGTATCTCAGTACTCACGACAGGAGTGACAGAACGAATGCTTTTAAGAATGAGCCCTATGAGCTGAAGGGATATATGTATGAGAACACCCATGGATTTAAAGAATTTTATGGATGTTACGAGGGCTTCCCGGGATAAGTTGATTGCTGATTGAAAGAAATTGACGGCAAAATCAGCCAGCCCCTGTTTTGAGAAGGCAAAGAACAGCAAAGAAACAGCAGTAATAAAGATCACAGCGGCTGTTCCGGCTTTAAACCAATCAGACGGGGATGGTCTGACAGGCTTGATTTTTGACATGATTTGGTTGGTGAATCCTTTAGGAGTTTTGTAGCAGGGGATGTTTTTTAGGGCTTCAAGCATACGCTGCTTTTTCTCCATGGATTGTCTGCATTTCCGGCAGGAAGCTAAGTGATTTTCGACATCAGCTTTCTTTTGATCGGTCAGGTCTTCATCCAGATAGGAATACATTTCAGCCGGGTCAAGGCATTTCATAATTTTTCCTCCAGATGAGTTCTGAGCAGTTCTTTGGCTTGAAAAACTCTGTTTTTTACGGTCCCTACAGGGAGATTTTTTATTTCAGCAATTTCTTGATAACTCAGGTCGTTCATATGCCTGCATACAAAAAGCTCTCTCAATCTAGGGGGAAGAAGGTCCAATGCTTTTTCTATCTTTATCCCTAATTCCCTTAGTTCAAGCTGTTTAGGAGCGACCATTTCATTTGATTCGATCTGGGGAGGCGAAAAGTTCTCGTTTTCTTTTATTGGATGGTCAATGGATATGTATTCGATTTTTTTCTTTCTCCAGTGGTCTATTATGTGATTTGATGCGATTTTGAAAAGCCAGGTTTTGAATGTGTACTTGGGATTGAAAGTATGAAGGGCTTTATAGGCTTTTAAAAACACTTCTTGAGTGAATTCAAGGGCGAGATTATAGTTTCGTATGGTCTGACCTATATAATTGATGATTGGATTTTCGTACTTTTTCACGATCATCTCAAAGGATTTGTCATCGCCTTCAATTGTTTTTTTAACAAGTACTTTGTCTTCACTCATGGAGGAGGTTTAATCCCCTTACTTACATACGTATTATAGGTATTTCGGTTTTTTTGAAGCGTTTACTTTATTATTTCCACGTCTTCCGGGACAATTAAGTCAAAGGTTCTTTCAGGCATATTCCTGTTTATTTGAATGCGGCTGAATATGAATTCCTGTTTGTTTCCTGCCCAATCAAAGAATGTAGCTTTTATGATAAACAGAGATTTTTTATCTATATCAAGAAGGATAAAATTCTCTATATCGTTATATTTGGGGATTAATTTGATGTGATAGTTGCTGCCGGCAGCATCTTCTTCTGCGGTTTCAGCGTCATAATCCTGAAGGATATGCGTTTTCCCTGTAAGAAGCGACATGATATTGTTGCTCTGTTCTTCATCCGTTGTATCTTGGATCAAAAGCTGGTTATCTTCCGGGAAATAATATTGGATTTTGTTTTCCGTCAACAGGACTGTTTTTTCCTCCGGTTCCGAGTAAGCCCATTTCATCAATCCCGGTCGCTTGTAATAGACGGTCCCATATTCTGTAAGAGGAGTCGAGACTGAGGAAGAATAATAGACCTGTTTGAACTCGGCCTGGAAGGAAATGAGTGATCGGAGTTTCTGTTCGGTCCGGCTGGCTATATCCGCCGCGTTTTGAGAAAAGCCGGACAGGGATAGGATAAGATAAAAAACAACGCATTTCATTTGGGCTAAATTATATCAAACAATTTCATCAAGGTCTTGTTTTTTTCGGCTTTCCCTTTTAAATTGGAATTCTTTTTGTTATAAAGCCTATTATGCAGGGTGTTTATTTTGCTGTTCTCCTCGGCTATATGGGACTGCTGCTTCTTGTCAGCTTTCTGTTCTCCAGGCGTATACGCAGTGTGGAGGATTTTTTCTTGGCTTCCCGAAGGCTTCCCGGAATTTTGGTTTATCTTTCTGTCACAGCATCATGGATCGGAGCGGCAGCTACTCTCGTATCCGTGGATGAAGCCTATATCAATGGATTGAGTTCGTTCTGGGTCATGGGATTTCCTTCAGTGGTAACAGTGCTTATTTTTGCTGTTTTTCTTGCGTCCCGTATTCAAAAGCTTCCTATCGTCAGCCTGCCTGACCTTGTGGAGATGCGGTACGGCAGAGCTGTCAGGCATATGGCCTCTGTGATCATTGTATGGTATATGGTTGTACTGGCATCAAGTCAAATGGTGGCCGCCGGAAAATTCCTGTGTGAGTTTATTGGAACGACTTATGTCAACGGGTTGCTTTTAGGAGTCGGTGTGGTTTTGATTTATTCCGTTTTTGGTGGTTTTTTTTCAGTAGTGATCACGGACGGATTTCAATTTTTTTGTATCGTGGTTGGCATGACAGGACTTTGTATTTTTCTGTTCAGCTCCTCTTCTCTTTCAGATGTTTCTTTTTTAGCGCAGGAGTTTGGGAAAACCCATTATTTTAATTTTTTTTACAATTTTGAAAGAAGCTTTCTGGTGTTTGTTTCCTTTACGGCAGCATGGACTATCTCCCCTATCGTCTGGCAGAGGATTCAATCTGCCCGCACAAAAAAGGAGGCTCAAAAGGGCCTTTTTGCTTCGTCAGCGACTTTTTTATTGTACTACGGAGCTGTTACCCTCATAGGGATGCTTTCTTTAGCCTTGTTTTCCTCCGCGGATCAGGGGGAACAGATTCTTTCTGCCATTATATCCGGGAAGTCAGGATATATACTGGGAGGGATTTTATTCATAGCCATTACCGCAGCATTGATGTCCACCATGGATACGGCCATAAATACAGGCGCTCTATCTTTGACCCGTGATGTGTTTCAACAAATATTCCGCATCAGCCAATCAAAGCATACTGTTTTTCTGAGCAGGGCCGCAACTCTGGTAGTGGGAGGAATGGCCTTTCTCATAGCGACCAGGATGCAGAGTATTTTAAAAACACTGGGATTGGCCTCGGAGATAATGTGTGCGGGTTTTTTTATTCCCGGGATTGCGATGCTTTATTTCAAGAAGAAAAAATTTTTTGCAGGACTTCTAAGTCTTTCATCAGGAACACTTTTTTCATTCATTGGTTTTTTATCAGGTACCGGAATGATCCATTTGAAATGGCCGGAATGGCCTTATTCCGTTCCCTTGGGATTAGGGATCAGTGGTTTGAGTTTTTTGGTGGGATGGGTCATAGACGGCCGCCATTAGACTTTTCCTCTTTACTCTTTAGCGGCCACTGATTATTATGTATCTAATGTCTGTTTTTGAGAGAATTTATTGGGCTATAATAGGCCTGTCAGGGAGGTTCCTGATTTGGCTTTTAGGGATATCGACCCGGAAGACGGTGCTGGGGGAAAAACCGTATATCAAATTAAGAAAATCTCAAAAGCCTGTCATTTTTATTCTATGGCATGGAAGGATTCTGTTTGCTTCTTATTTTTTCAGGAAGAGAGGCATATCCGCTTTAGTCAGTCCCAGCAGGGATGGAGAAATCATAGCCCGGATTTTATCCGGATGGGGATACAAATTGTTGAGAGGTTCCGGTTCTCATCCTGTAGTGGACGAATGGAAAAAAATGATAAAATTGATGACCTCAGGTGGTGAATTGATCATAGTCGCAGATGGTCCAAAAGGTCCTGAGAGAGAAATGAAACCCGGCGCTGTTCGTCTTGCACAGGAAACAGGAGCTTATTTGGTTCCGTTTACTTATTCTTCAAAAAAGGGGAAGTTTTTTAAAAGCTGGGATCGTTTTCTGTTTTTTTATCCTTTTACAAGATTGGTTGTGGTTTATGGGGAGCCCATAAAGATCAATACGGATTTGAAACCTGAGGAATTTGAAAGAGAACGCCTTAGGGCTGAAAAATCATTGAGAGAGCTTGAAGAAATGGCTGATAAGTATTTTTAATCCCTTTGGAACTTTTTATCCTTGATAAGCTCCTCAGCGCTTTTTTTTGCATTGCCCACATCGGATTTCCAGCAGGGATCGTCTTCCATGGAAAGCACAAACTCAAGTTCTTCCCTGGCTCTTTCTATTTCGTTCATAGCAAGGAGAGTCTCTCCTAAAAAGAGCCTTGTGTTTGCATCCTCCGGCCCTATCTCAATGGATTTTTCCAGCAGTTTCAAAGATTCCTCATTATCCCCGCCGGCAAAACCGGGAAGCTTGAAATAAACCCGGCCCAGCACTCTGTAAGCGCCTCCGTCTTCATATTTCGGGTCTAGTTCAATCACTTTATTCATATCGCTTTTTATTGGCTTGACAAGGAACAAACTTTTTAAGACACCTCTGCTCTCCCCGTATTTTCCATTGTTGACTCCCCTCCAGTAATATCCATCCGGTTGTTCGGGACTGAGCTGGATGGCCTTTTCAGCATAATAGATAGCTTGAGAAAAAATATTCTTTCTTTCTTTATTACTCTTAGTGTGTTCTCCGATGTAATAGAACATTCTTGCAATCTTCCAGTAGGGTTCATATTTGTCTTCTGTCAGGTTCAGGGCTTTTCGATAGAGATCCAGGGCTTTCTCTGCTGTTTCCATGTCTGACATGGTTTCATACAATTCATCTGCTTGGGTGAGTATCTGCTCTGCATCCTGACTCAAGAGAGCGAGCGGGAAGATAAGTATGACAAGGAGTTTAAAAATTGTAGCCCTCATTGCTTTCTCCTTCTTTGTTTATTTTGAATATATATATCACTTATGTGTAAAAAATGACAGAATAATTTGTTATAATAAAAAAAATGGGTGTGTATCTAGGCTGTGAAGCACGGAAGTACTTAGAGGGTCTGGCCCTCGCCCGTTCCTGTTTGGAAGGGATCCTTATCGGCCATAAGCGGGGGCATGAATATTATATTGAACAGGTTTTTCCCTTACATAAGGCTCTTTGTATGACGGAAGAGAGCTTCACGGAGATCAACCGGCATTTTGATGATAAAGTGGTTGGGTTTTACACCTTTTCTTTAGAAGAAAGAGAAGCTGAAAAATTTTTTGTTCCTTTTGCTGTGGGAAAAGTTCTTTTAAGGATAAAAACGGACAGAAAAAAGGGTATTTCAGTGAATTCTTTTTGCATAGATTATGATGATGCGTTTATCCTGAAATCAGTTGATACCCACATCATTAACAGGGAGTAGATTTTAATGGAAAGGGACCTTGATAAAGACAAGCAAAGATTTTTACTCAAATTAGCGCGTGATTCCATAAAGTATTATCTGGAAAAGGGGAAACACATAGATGTTGAGGCCGAGGAAGGTGTTTTAAAGGAAAAAAGGGGAGCTTTTGTAACTATCAAACACAATCATCAATTAAGAGGATGCATAGGATATCCCACTCCCAGTTACCCTTTGTACAAGACCATTATCGAAGCTTCTGTCATGGCAGCCGCAAAGGATCCGCGGTTTCTGCCCGTTGGGAAAGAGGAATTTCCTGATATCGATATTGAGATTTCCGTGCTTTCCGTTCCAAAAAGAATAAAGGATATTTCTGAAATAGAAGTAGGGAAACACGGTATCATCATTTCCAAAGGCTTTCATTCAGGCCTTCTTCTGCCACAGGTTCCTATGGAATATGGATGGGATTTGGAGACATATCTCAGACACGGATGTCTGAAAGCGGGGTTGGAGGAAGACGCATGGAAAAAAGGGGCGGAAATAGAGATATTCACTGCCCAGGTTTTTTCAGAGCTGGATTTTGACCTCTAGCCTGGTTATTCACGAGTCGATGTGAGAATCAGGTATGGCTTGTGTTTTTGGCTTTCATCAGGCAAGCTGGTTATTCAGCCCGCTGATATTCTCCAGCGAGGGATCTCAGCTTTCTCATCTTTTCGACTAGACGAAGGGGAGGCTCGACATTTCCTTCTTTTCCAGGAAGTGGGAAATTTTTTAGAGCCTGTTCATAGGCGGCAAGCGCTGATTCTTCATTCCCTGTGATTTCTAAGACCATCCCCTTAAACCAGTATCCAGAGGAGTCGTCGGGAAAGGAAGAGATTAACTTTTCCGCCACACGGAGGACTTCTTCCGCATTTTCTAAGTAGATAAAAACACTGGCTTCCTGGATAAGTCTTTCTTTTTCGCCGGTCGGAGGAGAAGGCACAATAATATCATTCGAACGAAGTCTTTCCTTTCCCAATGTTGCCGCAATCCATACATGAGTTCCAGGAGAAAGAATAACTGAGGATGGAATTTCATATAGAGCTTCATAAATCTTTCCGGGAGTGAAAGTCCATATTTTTTCTTCGGGTGCTCGAATGAGCTGAACTTCTGTTTCAGGCCTATGATACTCTGCTTTCTTCTTCCCCTTTTCAGACAACATGACGGTAACGCTCTTATTCCAAAAATCTTCTGGACAGGAAACTACGAGTGATTCGATTTGTTTTCCTTTGTCTGTGTTAAGAACTTTCTTGTCAATATCCTGCTGGAGAAGTTTGCGGCTGAACAGTCTGATTTTCAATAGAGAGCCTTGCCCGTTAACTCCCTGAATGAATTTTAGAGAAATGTCAATGAGAAGTTCTTTCTGCTTCTCTTGTGAAATGGTTTTTTGTTCTAAGCCTGAATCCGAAATTTTTCGAGTATTTAAAAACCAAAAGCCGATGATAATCACCAAGACGAGAACGATTGCCAAAAGAAAACGTTTCTTCATTAGTTCCCCCATTTATTATATCCTTTAAGGGTGATATTGTACCGACAATTCCCTTTTTCAGCATTCCCTGCTATTGGATACGGGTGCCCGTCAGGGCCAATTCTTTCTCCGGGGGCATTGATTCCTGTTCCTGCCGAGCTGGAGCAGTAGCCTGTTCGGCTACTTGGGTCTTCTTGAGGATAAGGATAGATGTTATTGTCCGAACCCAGATATCTATCAGGAGGAGAATAGCGCATCACGCAGCATATATCTCCGGACCAGAGCCCTCCCCGGCGAGCGATTTCATACCCATTTCCTGCTTCCCACATTTCATCTCCATGATGCACCATATTGACAGCATGACCCAACTCATGGGCTATGCTTGATGCATAATTTTTTAGAAATCCTCCCTCGGCTCCTTTTTCTGCATACACTGCCTTCATGAATGGATCTAAGGTATCGATTATGACTTTATCAACAACATTCGGCGTTCCTATGCATGGCCAGACCTGACCGCCTAAACCAACAAGTGGTTCTTCACAAAGGTAAAGCCCCTTCTGGCCATCTTGGGAAGCTAGGGTTGCGAAACCCCTGTTGAAGTTGACGATACGGTCATCATCGTATTCTTCCTTGTCTATGAGATGAATCATGAGGCCTGTTTCAGTGAAGTAACTAACACCCATCCCGATTTCGTCGTAGATGAAAATGTCTTTTCTTTTCGGACTGAAATACCATTCCCTCCAGATGCCGTTGACAAAAAATCCTCGATATTCTTCATAGTTGGAAAAGCCGTCTCCGTCTTGTTTGGATTCGGGTTCCGGGTCTTCGTCCTCCTCCGCAGATTGAGAGATGACATCGAACTGTTCTTCCCACATATCGGCAATGTGGTCTTCATCGTCATCATAAGGGATGGTGATATAGTCTTGGCCATACTCTGTTAGACATTGGTACCAGTGTCCTTCGACATTGACTTCAGCCTTCAACTTTCCCCAAGCTCCGTAATCCAACGATTGAACCTTCACCGTCATGCTGCTAGCGGCTTTGGTCGATTCGATGACCCAACCATCCTCCGTCTTTTCTGGAGGGGTGAAGTCATTTTGTCCTTCGAGAAATTCCAAGTCCAGCTCGGTCCTCTCGCCTTTGTTCATGGCGTAGCCTTTTTCTCGGCTGACTTCGAAAAGGGTGAATCTCCATTTTCCCTTTAGACTGTCGTATTTTTCGATCTTAGCCATGATATCGAGGGAGTTTTTTTCTTCTCCGCCTTTGGGCCGCCAATATTTGTTTGGCTTTTCCATGGCACACTGGATGTCGCTGACTTTCGAAATATCCCATTCGACCTCGTTGACTACGGTATTGTTCAGCCACCTGTGGCTGAAACTGCCGCGCATTCTTCCTTCATCCAGCACACGGGTTTCTCTGTCCCACTGGATAGGCAAAGATTGAGGAATTAAAGAGGCGGATCTTTCGATGGTTGCTTTGATGGATTCAGCGCTTGTTGGACCATCCAGTGTCGGGCCGCCGATATGGCCGAAAGGAAGGAAAAAGATGTGCGACTTTGAGACGTAATAACCCAGGTAGGCCGGTAAATTCATGGTATGTTCAGTTGGAGCACCATAAGAAATCATGGTTACGGTCTCTTCAAAGGTTTGAGTTTGGCCGGGGGCTGAGCCGAAAGAGTAAGATCCGTGGGGGAGGACGCTCTTCAACGGGTCATCATCGGACAGGCTATAGTAAATGTAACCAGTTGAGATGACTGGTCCGGGACCTTCTCCGGATCCCGAATACTGCGTTTCTCCTGACCGATTGACGAATTTGCCGCTTGTTGTTCCGATCCATGATGAGCCGTTATCCTCAAGTTTTACCATCTGTCCCACGAGACGGCCTCTTTTGTCTCTGATGTCGTTTTTCCTGGTTTCCTTCCAATTGACATCAAGCTGCCATTCGGTAATCACTTCTCCTGATGCTCCTAAGCCCGGCCCTGGCAGCTTTTTTTGGCGGACAATGATTTTTCCTCTCCACACAAAGGGAATTTCTTCCTGTTTCCCGAAAAAATTTCCAATGAAAAAAACCATACTCAAGATGACAATCACTATGGTCTTTTTTCCCTTCACTTTTTATTCTCCTGATATTTTTTCCAAATACGGTAAAAAATCCCTTTTTGCTTCTGAAATTTTGTGTCTTCAAATACACACATAATGTATGAAATACATAAAAATAATATTTCATTAAGAAGCGTGAATCAATCCTCTTTATGGGTGATTCCAGGGGTGATTTTGCAAAAACTCAGTGATTATGATACAGGTGCTGAGAATTCCCCCGAAAAAATGGACACCCTATAAAGTTTGAGCAGCATCTTGATAATACTCCAAAGGACTATTTTGATTCAAGGCGGAATGTCTTCTTTGTCGATTGTAAAAGATTTCAATATATTCAAAGATGGCCCGACGGGCTTGACCTTTGCCGGGAAAAGAATGTTCCTTATCCAGAAGATATTCCTGCTTCCACCTGTGCAGCATGTTCTCATGGATCCCTAAATCCCGGGCAACGCTTCTGACTGTCCTGTCGCCATCCAGAATGAGTCTGACGGCGCCTTCCTTAAATTCCCGATCGTATCTCCTACGACCTTTCGGTTCTTCCATAGCAAACCTCCAAGTCTGATATTTTGTCAAACTTTTCGGTGTGTCTATGAAAGTGGGGGAAGTCCACATCATATATAGGAAAATTTGGATCAAGTCAACAAGTGATCCACAGAAAAGAGAGAATACCAGAAAATCAGCATAATAGAGGCTTATAAAGAAAAAAAATCTCCCTTGTCCCTGAAATATGGGATTAAAATATTACATATATTCTGATAGTTCCTCAGCACAGGCTGTTCAGCAGGAACTGTCAGCCGGGAGTTTTGCAGAATATTTTTAAAGTTAAGACATAACAAGCTGGTAAAGCCGATATTGCTATGTCCTCATCCCAAATGTCAAACGGATCTGTATCTTGTAAATCGCCACATCATAATGTATATTACTCTGGGATATTAAAAACAGCATCATGGCCACTTCGTTATCGCAAATAACCGATCGGATGGACAATCTGTATGAGTTCGATCGCGAGCCTGTTTCTTTGGATAAGCTGCAAACCGGGGCCCGTTTTGCAGGGCTTTTTGCCGGCGAACATGTGGCAGCCACGGAATTTGTGATCGGTGCTTTTTTTGTACTCCACGGCGTAAGCCTACATGATTTGCTCCTTGGCTTGATGCTGGGAAATCTGCTGGCAGTCCTGTCTTGGACATTCATCTGTGCTCCGATTGCCACCCAGACACGCCTGACTTTGTACTGGTATTTAAGGAAGATGGCCGGTCCCGGGCTCAATGTTATCTATAACCTTGCCAATGCCATCCTCTATTGCATACTGGCCGGGGCTATGATCGGTGTTTCTGCTACCGCTCTCGGGCTTGTTTTCGGGATCGACATCCCTTCCCTGGATGATGTGTTTCCCAGCAGCTTGGGTTGGGTTTGTTTGACCTTGGCCATCGGGATCCTTTTTACTGTATTGGCTGTACTGGGATTCGAGAAGTTGAGCCGGTTTGCCCAGGTGTGCTCACCATGGATTTTTGTTTTGTTCATTGCAGGAGCTCTGGCTCTTCTTCCTCGCCTGGGGGTACATGCCAATTTCGATAATTTTTTTGCTGTAGCCAAAACCAAGATTTGGAGCGGAGTGGCAGCTGAAGGCCAAGAAAAATTCCGCATGGCGCATGTCCTGTTTTTTGCATGGTTCTGCAATCTTGCCATGCACATCGGACTTTCGGATATGGCCCTATTCCGGTATGCTAAGAAGTGGACCTACGGGCTTTATTCTGCGTTTGGAATGTATGGCGGGCATTTTCTCGCATGGATTTGTTCAGGAATAATGGTTGCAGCTATAGGGCGTGAGATGCATCCTGGACTAATGGCTTTTGAAGCTGCGGGATTGGCCGGCGCCGCCGGTGTTTTCATAGCAGGTTGGACCACGGCAAATCCCACGTTGTATAGAGCAGGCCTTGCTCTGCAGGTCATAACGCCCAATTGGCCCCGCTGGAAGGTAACCCTGACTGCAGGCCTTTTGACAACCATCCTCTCATGTTTCCCTGTCTTTTTCGTGAAGCTTTTGGATTATGTGGCGATTTATGGTCTGGTTTTAATGCCCATCGGTGCAATCGTCCTTGCCGAGCATTGGTTTTTTCCCCTGTTTAAGATCGAACAATTTCAAGCCGAAAAAAATAAAAAGCTTTTCAATGGGAGGGCATTGATCGTATGGATCGGGACATTAGCGGTCTGTTCTTTCTTGCCTTTGCATCTTTTTTTTCGATGGCTGCCGGGATACTGCTTGGCCCTGATTGCCTATATCCTGCTCCATGTCATACGGAAAAAGGAAGGAGCCAAACCAAGGGATTCGAAGGAGGTGATATGATGCGAAAAATAGCGCTGTCATCCCTTTCCGGAATCAGCCTTCTGTGCTGCCTGGCCTCGCCTTTTTTATTCCTTTGGGGTCAAGTAAGTGAAAAGAACTACAAATGGATCTTTTTATTGGCTTCTTTTTTCTGGTTTTTCTTTGCTTCTCTGCGGGTTTTGATTCAAAAAAGAAATCAGCGGTCCGACGGAAACCACTGATAAAACCAATTTCCGGATGAGGGCGGCCCGGCTGCAGGGAAAGTCACTGGGAGTGGGGAGATCTATATCCTTGATCACCCTCAATGCCTCCTGCCGACTGCCTATAGATCACTTCAAAGTCGCGCTGCGGGATGTCTCCCGAAGTTTTCCATCCACAGAATTTTTCTTCCCAAGTGCCATTCTTAATATAATCTTGTTAATATAATCTTGCATGTCGTTGGAACAAAATGAATAATAAATACATCGCCATTTTTTTATGAATAGGTCAGGTTAACATACATAAAACACAATAATTTAAGAGGTTCTAATGAAAACATACAAACTAGTACTGCTTGGTTTTGGCAATGTAGGACAGGCGCTGGTCCGGCTGCTTCTTGAAAAACGCTCAGAACTCGAGCACCGCTACTCAATCCGCTTTTTGGTTGCTGCTGTAGCCACCCGCACTCACGGACGGGCGTTAAACCCTGATGGGCTTGACCTGGGAAAAGCGCTTGAGATCATGGAATCTGGCAACTCGCTGGATGAACTCTCACCCTCGCCGGCACCCATAGACAATCGCGAATTGATCAACGCTAGCGGTGCGGATGTAATGTTCGAGAACACGCCCGTCAGCTACAAGGATGGGCAGCCTGCTATCTCTTATATCGAGACTGCGCTGGAGAATAACATGCATGCCATCACCGCTAACAAAGGTACTGTAGTTCACGGCTGCCACCACCTCCAAGACTTAGCTGCCGATCATGGTGTTAAATTCTTTTTTGAATCAACGGTGATGGATGGAGTACCGATTTTCTCCTCCTTCCGTCAATTACCAGTCGTGGGTTTGATCTCCATCTGGGGCGTGCTGAATTCCACTACCAACCTGATTCTCTCCCGCCTGGAAGCAGGTGACAGCTTTGATGAGGCGGTCAGGTATTCTCAAGAGATCGGCATTGCTGAGACTGATCCCAGCGGAGACATTGATGGCTGGGATGCAGCTGTCAAGCTGGCGGCCTTGATCACGGTGCTGATGGACCACCCCTTTACGCCCGATATGGTTGATCGCACTGGAATCAGAAGCATCACTCCCGAGATGATCGCTAAAGCGAAAGCGGAGGGCAAACGCTATAAGCTTGTGGCCCATGCCTGGAAGGAAGGCGAGAAAATCAAAGCTAAAGTTTCTCCGGAGCTGGTTAGTTCGAATTCAATACTCTACAACATCAACGAGACTACTGCCATCGTCCAGTTCAAATCAGATGTGCTGGGAAAGTTATCCTTCATTGAGGAAGACCTCGGCCCCCGTACCACCGCTTACGGTCTGCTGGCGGATTTTATCAATGCAGTGAGAGGGTGATTTGTTATTTCGTCTTAAGCTCAATCACCCCTTTTTTCTCAAGACTATAGAAAAATTCTGCCGATTTTTCGGGCAGAGGACCGCCACATTCAGCCAGAAAAGCA
>Ga0190344_1000245_pt1 | contig 31563 bp, 24 predicted proteins | sample 48721323_MG_FD_161662 | JGI IMG/M metagenome (GOLD analysis project Ga0190344, IMG submission 161662) | Hydrothermal vent microbial mat bacterial communities from Southern Trench, Guaymas Basin, Mexico - 4872-13-2-3_MG | ecosystem: Environmental > Aquatic > Marine > Hydrothermal vents >... | reverse complement strand
AGCCCCAACGGGGCGACATTAATATAGCCTGTGTAACTACCAGGCAAGCCCCTTTGGTGCGTATTAATGATTAATGATTAATGATTAATGATTAATGATTAATGATTAGCCCCAACGGGGCGACATTAATATAGCCTGTGTAACTACCAGGCAAGCCCCTTTGGTGCGTATTAATGATTAATGATTAATGATTAATGATTAATGATTAATGATTAGCCCCAACGGGGCGACATTAATATAGCCTAGGGCAACGCCCCAGGAAATCTTTTAGCGCAAAGGTTAATTTATAGTGTGCAATTTGCTAACTAATGCTAACTAATAGTGTATAATGCTCACTATGAAATACTTAACGACTCAAAAAAACGTGTGATATTTTAGGTGTGCATCCCAATACGTTACGACGATGGGCATCACAAGCAAAAATCGAACATATTGTTACCCCAGATGGGCAAAGAAAATACCATGTTGAATCGTTTTTTTGAAAAAATCAAAAAGCTATTGGGATTTGTGTTTGTCGAGTCAGTCGTTCCAAACTTTGATCCGAGCTCCAGCGACAAATCGAATTCATGCTTCGCTCCTACTCAAAACACCAAATCATCAAAGACATTGTTCGTTAGCTCAACTTTAAGCGGAAAGGGCTTAAATCCATACTGGGAAGATTGCTTGACGGAGATAAGCTCGAACTTGTGGTTGCCCACAAAGACCGTCTTGCAAGGTTTGGATTTGAACTCATCCAATATCTTGTTGAACAAAATGGTGGAAAAATCGTGGTTCTCGACCAGACTGTACACAGCCCCGAAGACGAACTTACCCAAGGACTACTTACAATCCTCCATGTCTTCTCTTGTCGGATGCACGGACTTAGGAAGTACAAGAACAAAAAAGATCAGGTTTTACCCGAACCAAAAACAGAAAAATCTGTTGAAACAGTGGTTAGGTGTGTCAAGACTTGCTTATAACAAGACAGTTGAATACCTAAAAAAAGATGGAACCAAAGCTGATTGGAAAGCCATAAAAACTGACTTAATAAACGGTTTTCCAGACTTTGCAAGACCAGTGCCTTACCAAATAAAATCCATTGCGGTGAAAGATGCTTGTCTTGCGGTACGAAAAGCGAAACAAGATTTTGCAAAAACGGGGCAATTTAATGAGGTCAAATTTCGTTCTCGCAAACAACCTTACCAAAGTTTTTACCTACCTAAATCAGCCATAAAAGAACACGGATTTTACGTTAAATTGTTAGGTAAAAATAGTCGTTTTCGGGAAAAAATTCCTGTTTTTTTAATGGACGCAAGAGTTGCTATTCAGAATGGACGTTGGTTTGTCTGCATCCCAACTAAAATAACGCCTCACGATCCCGATAACCAAGGGCGTGTGGTGAGTCTCGATCCTGGGATTAGGACGTTCTTAACGTTCTATTCGGAAACTTCTTGTGGTCATCTTGGACAAGGAGACTTTGGAAGAATCCAACGGATTTCTCACCGTTTAGATAACCTAATTAGTCGCACATCAAAAGCCAAAGGTGCAAAAAAATATCGAATGCGGAAAGCTCAACAACGAATGAGAAACAAAATCTCTGATTTGATTGATGAGCTTCACCACAAAACGGCACTGTTTTTAGTTAAAAACTTTGATGTTATTTTGCTTCCAGCTTTTGATACTGGAAAAATGGCTAAGCGTGCAAAACGAAAAATTCGCTCAAAATCCGTGCGCTCCATGATGACATTCTCTCATTATCGGTTCAAAAAGTTCCTTGAGAATAAAGCTTTTGAACACGGGAAGATTGTCATAGAAACCAATGAAGCCTACACAAGTAAGACTGTTAGCTGGACAGGCGAAATCGTCAAAAATCTTGGTGGTGCGAAAATCATAAAATCCCAACAAACGGGACTTTCTATGGATCGAGACTTAAACGGCGCCCGGGGCATTTTGCTCAGGGCCTTGGTAGATGCACCCTCGCTTAACCTAGTTAAGTGTGCATTAGTTAACAATTGTTAGCAATGGTTAACTAAAATGTATCGGAACCGCTAGGTTCGATTAATATTAATCTTTATTAAAATATATGAAAACATTTTATTAAAATGTATTCACAACCTTAAATGGTGCGAACCCGGCACCTCTATTCCGTAGCTTTATAAGTAAATCAAGCGCTTCTGGAACTACTTTTTTAATAATACCTATCGCACCATTCAAATCGGCATTGATAATACCCTTAGACCATCGATACAAACCTCTACTAACACGTTTACCGGTAAAGCTATGTGATTCACCCTTTTTATAAACCGGCAATGGGTCTAAATCTAAATGGCTTGATTTGGAGGTATAGGATTCTTCGGTAAAAACAACATCAATACCAACATCGAAGGCTTTGTATTCAATCATCGCTTTGAATTTATCGTAAGGGATTGAAACAAAATTTTGATTGTTCTTTTTCCCAGTATTGATTTTCTGTTTCCAGTGTTTGTTTTCACCGATAATAATTAAACCACTGTTGGTTTCTACTGCATAATCAATAAGACAACGACTCGCTTTATGAAGGTAATCATCTATTTTTTGCCCTCGTTTTTTTGACAGACGAGCAATTGAATGACTTGTACCTTTGTTACCGATAAACGACATCAGTTTAGCTTTCTTCTGATTAAAGTATTGATTGATGGATTTTAACGGCTTGCCATTTATCAATGTATGATGTACATCTGGTTGATTTGAAACTAATGTAGCTAAGTTATTTAATCCCAGATCGATACCTAAAACATTATCATGGCTTAATTTATCATTTGACACCTCTTTTTTATAAACGACCTCAATCACAAAATGCGGGTATTTTGGAATAATACGCACTTGTTGCAGGTTATTAACCTTTGTTTTTAATTCAGGCAATCCAGCCTTTTTGGGAAAACGGATTTGATGGTCTGTTAATTGACATTGTTGATTAGTAAAGATAACAATGTTCAACCCCTTTTCCTTGTCCTTATATTTGGGTAATTTAGGTCTCGCCTTGAATTTATCTGGATTCTGTTTATACTCCTGATTCGCTTTAAAAAACGATTGGAAGGAATTGTCAACTAAGAGGACTGTGCCGGCAAACCTTTATAAACTTCGGTATAATCTCGTTTGATTATCTTATCCATCAAACTATAATTAATAATCTTATGGTTTTTTCTAAAATTTTGCCGCATAATAAATGTGGCACAATTATAAAGATTTTTCGATACATAAGACAAATCAATTAATTGTTGATTCATATTGACAATATGTCGTTCAACTCTGGGAACGATCATCTATTAATCCCTTAATTAATTTTCTTGAATAAAATAATTATATAACCTATTTTATAATTATTACAATCTATTTTTTAATATTATTTAATATATTTAGTTACTATATGAAAATTATCCGCCAAATCAGACGCTTACTCACCATTTACCGTATCATCGTGCGCTACGGGCTTGATGAATTACTGCTATCTACCAAACTCTTCCGCCCACTGCGCTTATTTGCCTATCTCGCCCCCGGCTACTGGCTACGCTCTAAACACCTCACACGAGGAATGCGAATTCATTACGCCTTAGAAGAATTAGGGCCCATTTTTGTCAAATTTGGTCAAATACTCTCCACTCGCCGCGACTTATTGCCCGATGACATCGCGTTTGAATTAGCCAAATTACAAGATCACGTTGCGACGTTTTGTTGCGAAGAAGTCGAACAAATCATAGAAAAAGCTTACGGCCGCCCCGTGCATGAAGTCTTTGCCGAGTTTGACAGCGATCCCCTCGCGGCGGCTTCCATTGCCCAAGTCCATGTGGCGCGTTTGCATAACGGGCGCGAAGTCGTCGTCAAAGTGCTACGTCCCGGCATTCAAACCATCATTCGTAAAGACATTGAATTGCTTTACTTGTTCGCAAAACTGGCTAACCGTTATTGGGCGGAAGGCCGCCGCCTACGGCCGTTGGAAGTCGTCGCAGAATTTGAGAAAACACTTTACGATGAACTGGACTTAGTACGGGAAGCAGCTAATGCTACCCAACTCAGACGCAATTTTAAAAACTCGGAGTTACTCTATGTGCCGGAAATCGAATGGGACTACACGTTGTCAAATGTGATGGTGATGGAACGCATCAGCGGCATTACCATCGGCGACATAGCGACATTAAAACGCCAAGGAGTCAACTTAAAGCACCTCGCCAATGCCGGCGTAGAAATTTTTTTCACCCAAGTGTTCCGAGATAACTTTTTTCATGCCGACATGCACCCTGGCAATATTTTTGTAGATGCCACTAATTCCCACCGCCCCCACTATATTGCAGTAGACTTTGGCATCATGGGCACATTGAGTAAAGAAGATCAACACTATTTAGCCGCCAACTTTCTCGCCTTTTTTCGCCGCGATTATCGACGGGTGGCCGAATTACATGTCCACTCAGAATGGGTGCCAGCGGGCACACGGGTAGAAGAATTTGAAGGCGCTATTCGTTGCGTCTGTGAACCCATTTTTGATAAGCCTTTGAAAGAAATCTCTTTTGGGATGGTATTACTGCGCCTCTTTCAAACTGCGCGGCGCTTCCAGATGGAAGTGCAACCACAATTAGTATTGCTACAAAAAACCTTACTCAATATAGAAGGCATCGGGCGAGAACTCTATCCCGAATTAGATTTATGGAAAACGGCCAAACCCTTTTTAGAGCGTTGGATGGATGAACGGGTAGGGATGCGAGCTTTTATTAAAGGCATCCGTACAAACTTACCGCTCTTGGCGGAAAATATCCCTGAGATACCGATGCTGATACACGAAGCCTTAGTCCAACAACAGGCGAAATCTGAGCATATCAAACGCCTTGAACATGAATTAACCCAATTGCGTCAAGAAACGCAGCAACGGCATGAACGTCTTATGTTGATATTAATTGGCTGCGCCTTAATTATCAGTGCGAGTATTATTGTATCTCTAAAAACTTGGCCCTTTTTTAATTCAAATGCCCTCTTGTTAGGCATGATGTTAGGAGGAATAGGGAGTGTGATGTTCTTGTTGGCGTGGGGCAAAACGCAGTAATCATTTATAATGCGAATTAAGGGTTAAATTGAATCTTAAAGTGCTAAAAAATCCGATGTCTCAAAGACATCGGATTTTTTGTCAATTAAGCTATCTGACTGATTTTTCTACCTCTTCAACGACCGTCTCAATGCGTGCCACAACACGTCGATTCTGTTGACGGCCTACCGCTGTCACGTTGTCAGCAATGGGATCCGACTCCCCATAGCCTACCGCCGTGAGGCGCGAGCCTGCGACACCAAACTCATCAATCAGCGTCTGACGAACTGCATCGGATCGCCGTTGGGACAGTTTGCGATTGTAGGCATCACTGCCACGGCTATCGGTATATCCTTGAATTTCCGTATTGGTGCTGGGATACTTACGCATAAACTCAGCAACCTCTTGAATTGATTGGAGGTACTGTGGTTTGACCACGGCCTTATTCGAGTCAAACAGGATTTCCAATGTGATTTTTTTCGGGACGGTCAAAATGCGGCAACCGGTGGTCTCAATTCTCGAACCCTTGGGCGTTCCAGAACACAAGTCATCACAATTGTTCACACCATCGCCGTCATCATCCAGTGTGCAAGGATCAATCGGCTTTACAATCGGCTCTGGTTCGGGTGGCGGTTTTACCGGAAGAGGCCGTGGTTTTGGCGGTGGTGCTGGTGGGCTACCAAATAGGTAAAACAGTCCAAGGTTAACGCCATAGTCGCTCTCTCCATGCTCATCAAAATAGCCACGAACATCACTCCGAACCGAGAGTGCTGGGGTTATTGCTGCCTTAAAGCCAAGCCCCACATTGACCGGATTATCATCCTCATCGTAGCGAAATTGGGGATCCTGACTCAGTCTCGTGTAACCAATGACGAGGTACGGTGTCCAACGATTTGAGAGGAAATTAAAGATTCCATCCACACGGAACATATTAATATCCAAGTCTTCACCCGCTAGTTGAGGTGTTCCTTCCTCATCCACCATTGAGTCTTTGATTTCAGATCCCATCCTAAAATAGCTTAACTCAAGCGCGAGCTTGGGGGTGAATTGATAACCCGCGCTTAAGCCGTAATGAAAGGCATCTTCAGCATTGTTGGTGTTGTCGCTGTCAAAGACGTAGTATCCTATCGCCGGCCCAATATAGGGGCCATTTTTTATTATTTGAGCGGAAACCACTGTCGTTCCAGCTAACAACACAACGCCCAGTGTGACACTATAGCGCTTGCGTTGCTTTATCATTTTCTTGTCCTTACAATAAGTAAAAATTAAGTAAAAATTATACTCCGATCCAACTAGACTTTGTGCAGCTAAAAATAGTCCAATTTGTAACCGTGTGAAGTAACCAAACATTCGAGTGTGTTGAGTTTGGACAAGATCGCAATTTTGTGATAATTGTAACATCTATTAACAAATGTTAATAAATCCGAACACGGGAACGATCAACCCATTATCCCCGGCTTACCCATAAAACTTTGCTTGAACCCATTTTTTTACAAAGAAGGCTAACACTATCAACTTTTATTAAAAAAAACTTGACATTTTTATCAATGTCAAGTTTTTTTGAGTGAAGTTATAAAACACACCCCTAGCCCCTCTATCGCTGTGAAGCATAGACATCGATAAATTGGATGAACGGGGTGTGTCATGGCTCTCAAAAAACGCTTTTTCGCTACGCGAGATCATTTATGACAGTGTGCAATAGATACTGAGCTCCGCCATTCTGTGAGCTTTTGGTAATTGGTTTTTCAACACAGAGATACTACGCTTAACAGAGTTTCACAGAGATTATTGATGACTCTGTGTGACTCTGTGGTACTCTGTGAACTTAAAGTGACAATGGACTTTTACTTTCCTGGTAGGTGCTAAGTACCGAAGCACATATTATCAGGTATTTTGCCGGAATCAAAAGGGCTTTGCACGTGGGCTTGTAAGGGCTTTGCACGTGGGATTGCCCCTACGAACCGTCGTGTCATGTAGGGGCAATCCTTTATGGTTGCCCCTTCGATATTGGCTTATCGATAAATACCAGAAAATTTATGCTTCAGTACTTAAGCCCATTACCCATTACCCATTACCCATTACCCATTACCTAATGGGAAGCTCAAGTTGTGACAGTGTCAAGTATAAACAAGATGCCTTTAAATTGTTAATTAGAAATTTAGAAATTTTTAATGAATCATCACTAGCCCTTGGGGCACTCGCCGAGACGAAAAAAACGCTTACACAAAAACAAAATTTAATTTAAACTATCAAAGTTTATCACAAGCTGGAACTTGAACAGATGAAGAAAAATAGGCTTACAACACTCACGGGATATGTGTTTTTAACACTTTCCTTTTTAATACCAACGACAAATGCCTCTGATAGCATTACCGCCCTAACCCATCTCTGGCAAAATCCGGCGCAAATAGAATCTCCCTGTCCGGGTGACTATTATTCTGAAGTCATCGATTTCTATTGCGCGGCACAAGCGTATCTGGATTATGAAAAGCTGCAAGCGATTTCGGGCTTGCCCGTCTTCATTCAAGGCCCTCACAGCAAGGCGCTTGAACTGAACAACCCGTATAGCTTTGGTCATTACGACAAAGATTTCGTGAAATGGCTGAGAGAAAACGTCATCCCTGCCGCTCAAACCCCGGCCTTTAGAGAACTGTTTAAGTTTTTTTACTTAAACCATGTTAAACAACCCGCTAGAACTTATTATGCGGTCCATGAGCGCCTCTTTGCCAATCAGGAGTATCTGGCAAAAGAGCAACTGACTTATGTCAGATTGCTAAAAACGGAAGGCATTTCAAGGGGTTATGGCTACGAATACGCCCATTTTGCAGGACTCAAGGAACAAGGTTTTGACGGGACTATGGTCAAAGAAGCCGTCTTATTTTGGATTAGGCGTGTGACAGATGGAACAGAGCAGGAATTTTTCCTTGGCTTAAAAACCTTGTTAGAAATTTATGACGCTGATTTTTTGGCCGATTTGGCAAAACAGGGCGAATGCCAATCAAAAGATGCGGCTAAGCAATTGGAGTGTCAACGTCTCGCCTCAGAAAAAGAAATGTTAGAGGCGAAAATAGAACTTGAGATGGTTTATCGGAAACTGTACGCCAAACGGGATGCTCAGGGACAGAAGAAATTGGAAAAAGCGCAACAGGCATGGCTTCAATTTCGTGAAAATCATGCGGACTTTTTGGTATATTCCGTAGATGAACAGACAAAAGCGATGGCTCGGAACGACATCAAAGCCCAAATGACTCTAGAACGGATAAAAGTTTTGGAGTCCGAATTGGAACATTAATGGGTAATCGTTTGTAGTAGGCGAACCCAAAGCCAGGGGCGTTGCCCCTGGCTAAGTTATAGAAAAAATCTAACGCTTGCATGCGCAAATGACGCTTGCAAGCGCCGCGCTTATGTTCTTGCGTCAAAGCGCGTTTGTTTTATAGCCCATTCAATCGAGATGCTCTCGTTGTAATAAAACACCTGCAAAAAGTATGGCTAATGAGGCACAATTGGGGGCCATAAATGCAAATTAAGAATTCAAAATTAAAAATGAAGAATGAATAAAGATTTCTAAAATCATTTTTAATAAGTACGTCTTTGTATTTGAAATCATTCAAATCGTTTTATGGCCCCCAAATCAGGTTGTCTAAATAACCCTAAATAATCTAGGTTAATAACAAGCCCCGCGTTTCACTATTTTGCCAAACTCAAGTTTAGAGTCCTGCCAAGCTAAAGCTTGGACTCCTAATCTAATAATTCGTTTATCCGCGTAATTCGTTGTACTTATATCTTGGCAAAACCACAAGCGGAGAACGATGATTTCATAGTGAAAACTGTGTAGTGGACTACACATATTTTAGACGCTTTTATGTACTACGATACTCATCGCAGCTAGAATAATTTACCGTTAAGTCGTTGCTAGTTATTTATGTAGTATTTATCTAGTACAACGAATTACGCGGATAAGCGAATTAGGAGATAAGTGTGTAATGTAGTACATCTAATATTCGTTGTACTTATATCTTGCATTCAAATCGTTTTATGGCCCCCAAATCAGGTCGTCTAAATAACCCTAAATAATATAGGTTAATAACAAGCCCCGCGTTTCACTATTTTGCCAAACTCAAGTTTAGCGTCCTGCCAAGCTAAAGCTTGGACTCCTAATCTAATAATTCGTTTATCCGCGTAATTCGTTGTACTTATATCTTGGCAAAACCACAAGCGGAAAACGATGATTTCATAGTGAAAACTGTGTAGTGGACTACACATATTTTAGACGCTTTTATGTACTACGATACTCATCGCACCTAGAATAATTTACCGTTAAGTCGTTGCTAATTATTTATGTAGTATTTATCTAGTACAACGAATTACGCGGATAAGCGAATTAAGAGATAAGTGTGTAATGTAGTACATCTAATATTCGTTGTACTTATATCTTGCATTCAAATCGTTTTATGGCCCCCAAATCAGGTCGTCTAAATAACCCTAAATAATATAGGTTAATAACAAGCCCCGCGTTTCACTATTTTGCCAAACTCAAGTTTAGCGTCCTGCCAAGCTAAAGCTTGGACTCCTAATCTAATAATTCGTTTATCCGCGTAATTCGTTGTACTTAGATAAGTGTGTATATTGCGAATTAAGGGTTGAATGAATTCTGATAACTGATAACTGATCACTGATTTTTTTCAAGGCGCTTCGCCTCATCCCAATAAGCATCCATTTCTTCCAAAGTCGATTCATGCAATTGTTTACCATCGCGTTGAATAGCCGCCTCGATGTAATTAAAACGCTTAATCACTTTTTTATTGGTTTTTTCTAACGCGTTTTCTGGGTTAATATCAATAAATCGGGCATAATTCACGAGCGAAAATAATAAATCGCCAAATTCACTTTCGGCTTCTTCGCGTTCAGAGCAAGCTTTGAATTCCGCGTCTTCTTGTTCAAAACAAGCTTTGAACTCCGCTACTTCTTCCTCCACTTTTTTCCAAACATCTTCTTTATATTGCCAGTCAAAACCGACATTACTCACTTTTTCTTGAATACGCGACGCTTTGATTAACGCCGGCAATGATTTGGGAACACCGGCGAGAACCGTTTGGTTGCCACCTTTTTCTTTGAGTTTGAGCAATTCCCAATTTCGTTTGACTTCCACCTCATCCTTAACGGTGGCATCACCAAAAACGTGTGGATGTCGTCCAACCAGTTTTTCACACAGACTATTCATCACATCGGCAATATCAAAAGCCTTTTTTTCCGCGCCAATTTTAGAATAAAAAACAATATGCAGCATGAGATCGCCTAATTCTTTTTTAATGGCTTCTAAATCACCTTCTAAAATGGCATCAGATAATTCGTAGGTTTCTTCGATGGTGAGATGGCGCAATGATTCCAAGGTTTGTTTTTTATCCCAAGGGCATTTTTCGCGTAACTCATTCATAATGCCAAGCAGACGGTGCAAGGCTTTAGCGTATTTATCATCACTTGGATTCATGGCTTAACTAAGTTGGTTTGGTGGCGAATAATCTGAAGGGTTCATGCATAGTAATGCGAATTAAGGGTTAAATTGAATCTTATAAATTCAAATTCTTCAATCAAATCATGGCTCACAAAATATTTTATTAACAAATTGACGCTCTGATTTGGGGGCCATAAAACAAAATCCTTTTTCATTTTTCATTGCTATCGCTTTAGGCAACATAACCATTTTGCACTATAATTATTGACTTTCCTCATTGCCCCGAAAACGCATAGCCCCAACAACCGCTACACAATCACATTGTTTTCTTGTTTGAGACACTCAACATGCTGAAATATGAAACGTCCCAGATGCCACCTTCTAAACGTTATATTGCAATTCGCAATGTCACATTGGTGGGCGTGGTTGGCAATATTTTGTTGACCATTGTTAAACTGGTATTTGGTATTATAGGGCATTCGCAAGCGTTGATTGCCGATGGTTTGCATTCGTTGTCGGATTTAATCAGTGATGGCGTGGTGTTGATAGCCGCCAAGTATAGTACACTAGATGCTGATGCCAATCATCCTTATGGACATGCTCGCATTGAAACGCTGGCAACGGTGGCAGTCGGGGGCTTATTATTATTAGTGGCGGGGGGAATGTTGATAGATGCCACTCGGCGTTTATTTGATCCCGCGCTTTTGTGGCATCCCACAGCATGGAGCCTTGCCGTCGCCGGGTTATCCATTTTAGTCAAAGAGGCCTTGTATCAATATACCATCTATGTCGCCAAGCGTGTGCGTTCACAAATGTTGCGGGCAAATGCCTGGCACCATCGCAGTGATGCGATTTCTTCGGTGATGGTGTTAGTTGGCGTGGCAGGTAGTATGGCAGGTGTCCAGTGGCTGGATGCCGTGGCGGCGATTGGGGTAAGCTTAATGATTGCACAAATCGGCGGTTCATTGGGCTGGGGCGGTGTCAGTGAATTGGTGGATACCGGGTTAGATAGTCTACAACTGGCTGAAATTAAAAAGATTATTCAATCTGTGGATGGTGTTCGCACTTTGCATGAGCTACGCAGTCGCAAAATGGGGGCCAATGCGTTAGTGGATGTGCATATCTTAGTTAATCCCCGTATCAGTGTGTCAGAAGGCCATCAAATCGGTGAGATGGTGCGAACACGTTTGATTGATAAGATAGATGAAATCGCCGATGTATTTGTGCATATTGACCCCGAAAATGATGAGGATTATCGGCCCAATTTGAAGTTGCCGTTACGCAATGAAATCACAACGCGTTTGCAGCAACACTGGCAATCTTTGGAGGCGGGCCGTGCGATTGAGCAAATCACTTTGCATTATTTGGCGGGTAGACTTACGATAGATATTTATTTGTCTTTAAAAGTCGTGCAAAATCTAAAAGAGGCACAGGCTTTGTCCCGACGTTTTGCCGAATTAGCGGCCGACGAGCCGGGTATTCATGCCATTAATGTTTATTATCATTGAATATACTCAAGAAGGGAACAAAGACTTTTTGAGAAACCTTTCATAACTTAAGTAACTACCGAAAAGCCCCAACGGGGCGAGATTAATATGGCCAGGGGGCAACGCCCCTGGACTACCGAAAAGCCCCAACGGGGCGAGATTAATATAGCCAGGGGCAATGTCCCTGGACTACCGAAAAGCCCCAACGGGGCGAGATTAATATAGCCAGTGTAACTACCTGGACTACCGAAAAGCCCCAACGGGGCGAGATTAATATAGCCAGTGTAACTACCTGGACTACCGAAAAGCTCCAACGGGGCGAGATTAATATAGCCAGTGTAACTACCAGGCAAGCCCCAACGGGGCGACATTAATATAGCCTGGGGCATCGCCCCAGGAAATCCAAGTTATGCCCACGTTGAGTATAATTACCAATCCTTAACAAAGGAGTAGCAAACCACATGTCAGGTGAAAACACGCTAAACATGATCAAGGATAACGAGGTCAAATTCATTGATCTCCGCTTTACCGATACCAGAGGCAAGGAGCAGCATGTCACTATGCCGGTGGATATCATTGATGAAGACTTTTTCGTTGATGGCAAAATGTTCGATGGTTCCTCCATTGCTGGTTGGAAGGGTATCAATGAATCTGACATGATTTTGATGCCGGAGGATGAGACAGCTGTCCTTGATCCGTTTGCCGATGAACGCACCTTAAATCTGCGTTGTGATGTGATTGAGCCTGCCACTATGCAGGGCTATGAGCGCGATCCACGCTCGCTGGCAAAACGGGCGGAAAATTATCTGAAGTCCACTGGCATTGCCGATACCGCTTATTTTGGCCCTGAAAATGAATTTTTCATCTTTGATGATGTGCGCTGGGGTTCTGATATCAGCGGTTCTTTCTATAAAGTTGACTCACAAGAGGCCGGTTGGAATTCAGAAAAAGTCTATCAAGACGGCAACTTAGGGCATCGTCCTAGCATGAAGGGCGGTTATTTTCCAGTGCCACCGGTCGATTCTCAGCATGACATCCGCTCTGCTATGTGCATGACTTTGGCAGAAATGGGCATAAAACCCGAAGTCCATCATCATGAGGTTGCAACGGCTGGGCAAGCTGAAATCGGCGTAGCCTTCAATACCTTGGTCAAAAAAGGCGACGAGGTGCAAATCCTCAAATATGTGATAATGAATGTCGCGCACGGTTATGGTAAAACGGCCACCTTTATGCCTAAACCCCTTGTTGGTGACAATGGCAACGGCATGCATGTGCATCAATCCCTCTCGAAAGAGGGCAATAACGTCTTTGCGGGCGACAAGTACGCCAATATGTCAGAAACGGCCTTGTATTACATTGGCGGCCTTCTGAAACATGCACGCGCCATCAATGCCTTCACCAATGCCACAACCAACAGCTATAAGCGTCTCGTGCCTGGTTTTGAGGCGCCGACATTGTTAGCTTACTCGGCACGTAACCGCTCGGCGGCCGTGCGTATTCCGTTCGTTACCAGTCCCAAAGCTCGTCGTATTGAAGTGCGTTTTCCAGATTCTACCGGTAATCCGTACTTTGCCTTTAGCGCTATGCTGATGGCCGGACTGGATGGCATTCAAAACAAGATTCATCCGGGTGAAGCCATGGACAAGGACTTGTACGACTTGCCGCCTGAAGAAGAGAAGAACATTCCGAGCGTTTGCTTCTCTTTTGATCAGGCCTTGGAGGAACTCAGTAAAGATCGTGACTTCTTGCTGGCCGGTGGCGTGTTTACTAACGACGTAATTGATGCGTACATCGAACTGAAAATGGAAGAAGTTACTCGTCTGCGTATGACCACTCATCCGGTGGAATTTGATATGTATTACAGCTTGTAACATTTGGATTTTGAGGATTGTAACGAAAAGTTCGTTTTACATGGTTCATTCTACATTTTTAATTTTTCATTCTTAATTCGCATTAGCCATTAGCCATTAATAACATACATGTCTGCACAAGAATTTACTTTGGAAGTCACCCCAGTCTTGCCAGAAGCTTTGAAACGCCTTGAAGAACTGGCGAATAATTTGTGGTATAGCTGGAATATCTCAACCCGGATGCTATTTGAGCGCCTTGATGAGGAATTATGGATTCGGGTTGGACACAACCCCAAATTATTTTTACGCAATGTTGATCAAGCCCGTCTCCATAAGGCAACTACTGATCCGTTGTTTCTCAGTGCCTACCACCAAGCGTTATCCTCTTATGATGACTATTGTCATGCCAAAGAACGGCGCAATGGTGCTAAACAATTGGCCGAAGATGATCTGATTGCTTACTTCTGCGCTGAATATGGTTTTCACGAAAGTGTGCCTATTTACTCTGGCGGTTTAGGTATTTTAGCGGGCGATCATTGCAAAACGGCCAGTGATATGCGCTTGCCCTTTGTGGCTGTCGGCTTGTTTTACCATAAAGGTTATTTTTCTCAACTGATTGATGGTGAAGGCAATCAGATTGCCACATATAACCAGAATGAGCCATGCCATTTGCCAATAAGTCCGGTGGTGGATGAATCGGGTTCAGAAATCTATATTGAGGTCAAAATTGCCGAAACGCCGGTAATTGCCAAAGCTTGGAAAATACAAATCGGCCATATTAACCTCTATTTGCTCGACACCAACGTGCCACAGAACAATGAGAATGATCGTGCGATTACTCACCAACTCTACGGTGGTGATGAACATGTCCGTATCAGACAAGAAATCGTCTTGGGCATCGGCGGGGTGCGATTGCTCAGAAGACTGGGAATTGCGCCAACGGTTTGGCATACCAATGAAGGCCACGCGGCTTTTTTAATACTGGAAAGATTGCGTGAACGGATGGCTATGGGACAAGCGTTTGAAACAGCACTTGAAGCTGTCGCGGCTAAGACGGTATTTACCACCCATACCCCGGTGCCCGCCGGACATGATCATTTTTCACAAGACTTGATGATGAACTATCTTGGTTCCTACTGTCATCACGATTTGAAACTGTCCAAAGACGTTTTTTTAGCACTGGGTTGTTGGCCCAATGATTCCCCCGATTTTAATATGACCACCTTAGCGATTCAGGGTTCGCGGCACATGAATGGTGTCAGTCGTATTCATGGGGATGTGTCGTCTGAAATTTGTGCCAAATTTTGGCCGGAAATTAGTCCGGCAGAAAATCCCGTGCGCTATATTACTAATGGTGTGCATGCTTCATCTGTGCTGGCACGAGAATGGATCGATTTTTTTGACGAATCGTTAGGAGTAGAATGGCATAACCATTTGTGTGATGCAAAGTTTTGGCTTAAGCTTGAAAACCTCCCGGATCAACAGTTTTGGGAAGTGAGGCAACGGGTTAAATCACGCATGTTAGTCGTGATACGCGAAGCCTTGACTTCCCAACATTTGCGCCATCAAATCTCAGAAGCGCATTTGGGACGGTTGCTGGAATTTGTTGATCCCAATAATCCCAATATTTTGACCATTGGTTTTGCACGGCGTTTTGCCACGTATAAACGTGCCACGCTGTTGCTTAACGATATAAACAAGTTGCGGACTATTCTCAGTGATATTGATCGGCCGGTTTTGTTTCTCTTTGCCGGCAAAGCCCATCCTGCTGATGTTCCAGGGCAAAACTTGCTCAGAGCGCTTTACAAGATGGGTTGTGAGCCAGAATTTATCGGTAAAATTCTGGTGGTACAAGGGTACGATTTAGCGCTCTCACGGCGTTTAGTGTCCGGGGTTGATGTCTGGCTGAATAACCCGGTATATCCCCAAGAAGCCAGCGGAACTTCTGGTATGAAAGTCGCCATTAATGGCGGCATTAACCTCAGTGTGCTTGACGGTTGGTGGCCGGAGAGCTATGACGGGCAAAATGGTTGGGCAATTAAACCCTCTCCGCATAACGACAACGAGCAACTGCGTGATTATGAAGATGCCCGCACCCTGTATGAAATTCTGCAATATGAAGTGATTCCGCTTTACTATGATCAAGGCAAATACGGTTACTCGGAGGGCTGGGTTAAGAAAGCCAAACGCTCTATGGCGACGGTACTGCCCCAGTTTAACACCATGCAGATGCTCAATGATTACTTGGGTAAGCTTTATTTGCCAGCGAGTCGTCAAGGGCAGCGGTTGAACCGTGATAACTGTGCCAAGGCACGAGAATTAGCTGATTGGAAATCGCTTGTAAGAGCGAAGTGGGCCGGTGTACAGGCTCGCTTGTTGACGCCCCCCCAGACACAACAATTCACCTACGGTGAACCGGTAACTCTACAAGTGGCCGTGCGCTTAAATCACCTACAGCCGACTGATTTGACGGTAGAATTATTGCTGTCGCGCAAGGTTTATCACCCGGAGATTCTCGTACCGACTCAGCACGATTTGCAAAACCTGTGGCAGAACAAGAATATACCAACAGTCTCTTATAAGTTTGAGCCACAACATCCGTTGCACGACAGCGGAGAATATCTTTACAGTCTAACCTTTCAACCGGATTTGTGTGGCGGATTAAGCTACCGCATTCGCGTGTTTCCGTTCCATGAGTTGCTTGCTGATCCTCATATGATGGGGATGATGCGGTGGGTTTAACTAACTGTTTTTAACCCTCTATTAGCCCCAAAGGGGCGTATTATTAATATATCCCCGTTGGGGCTTGCCAGGGGCGTTGCTATCCAGGGGCGGTGCCCCTGGCTATATTAATATCGCCCCGTTGGGGCTAATCATTAATCATTAATCATTAATCATTAATCATTAATCATTAATCATTAATACGCACCAAAGGGGCTTGCCAGGGGCGTTGCTATCCAGGGGCGTTGCCCCTGGCTATATTAATATCGCCCCGTTGGGGCTAATCATTAATCATTAATCATTAATCATTAATCATTAATCATTAATCATTAATCATTAATCATTAATGCTTCCATATTAATCTACTACAAACTCCGTCCCAATGACTCACTCCCGATTACTTAACCACCAAATATTCCACCTCAGCAATTCCCTCATGGTTAGGATGATTCAACTTCAATACCTTCAAAGTGCTGTCAGATAAATCATTTAAGCCCATAATCTTATAGGCTTTTGCCAAAATCACCAACGCTTCAGGCACAGCATGTGTGCGTTGATAAGTTTCAATCACTGTCTTGGCACGGTTAGCGGCGGCCACATAAGCCCTTCGTACCATATAAAACCTCGCCACATGTAATTCATGTTCAGCCAGCCGATTACGCAAATGAATCATGCGCTGTCTGGCATCTTCACTGTACTTACTGTTGGGAAAACGCTCAATTAATTCGGAAAAATCATAAAATGACTTTACCGCGGCGCTTTGCTCACGTTGCGATTCGTCAAGCGGCAAAATGCGATCCAAAGCGCCCTGATTGCGTTCAAAATTAACCAATCCTTTGAGGTAATAAACATAATCCACGTTTGGGTGGCGTGGGTATAATTGAATAAAGTGTTTAGCGGTAACTATCGCCGATTCTGGTTCATCAAACTGGTAGTAGGCATAAATGAGATCGAGTTGCGCTTGTTGGGCATACTTTCCAAACGGATAACGGGCTTCTAGCAATTCATAATATTTGATGGCGTTTGCAAAATCGCCGTAGTTGAGCGCATCTTTCGCTTCTGAATAAAGACGCAGGGTTGACCAGTCTTCAAGTTTAGGGTCTGCCAAAATACTGCATCCTGACAAGTTCAAGAAAGTGTATAAAGCGAAAACAAGCGTAATTGGTTTCATAATTGGTCATTGGTAATGCGAATTAAGAATGAAAAATGAAAAATGAAAAATGAAAAATGAAGAATGAACAAAGATGTCATTTCGAGTCCCGACGATCCCTTTGATCGGAGGGAACTTGAACTTGAGAAACCTTATAGAATCACTTATCTGAAAGACGTTTTTATAAGTCATTGATTTTTTTTGATTCAATTCAATCCTTAATTCGCATTGGTAATTGGTAATAAAATATGACTCAAACGGAATATTTTAACACAAAAATTCCACCCGACATGGAGGGCTACCGTCTTGATAAAGCGCTTGCCGAATTATTCCCGTCCTATTCACGGGCGCGTTTGCAGCAATGGATACGCGATGGGTATGTGCTAATCAATGCAGCTCCGTGGCGTGGTAAAGATAAAGTCAAAGGCGGTGAAGAAGTACAAATCACCGCGCAATTTGAAGAAGAAGTGGCTTGGCAAGCGCAAGTATTGCCCTTGACGCTGCTTTATGAAGATAAAGAGGTGTTAGTCGTCAACAAGCCGGCTAGCTTAGTTGTCCATCCGGGGGCCGGTAATCAAGATAACACATTAGTTAATGCGTTACTACACCACGCGCCGGAGTTGGCACAATTGCCGCGTGCTGGCATTGTCCACCGTATTGATAAAGATACCAGCGGCGTGTTGGTGGTGGCGCGTTCTCTGCCAGCTCATACGCATTTGGTGGCGCAATTGCAAGGCCATGAATTTATGAGAGAATATCGGGCCATTGTCACGGGTGTGTTGGTTGCTGGGGGCACGGTGGATGCTGCGATAGGGCGGCATCCTACGCACCGCACTCGTATGGCTGTGGTAGAAAACGGCAAATCGGCGATTACGCATTATCGCGTTATCCAGCGTTATCGCGCCCATACGCTTGTGCGTGTGCAACTAGAGACGGGACGCACTCATCAAATTCGTGTCCATTTTGCGTATAAACGTTATCCGCTGCTAGGCGATTCGGTGTACGGTGGACGCTTACAGATACCGCCCAATAGTAGTGACACGTTTAGGGAAACGTTGCGGACATTCTCGCGTCAAGCGTTACATGCTGAGCGGTTGGGATTGATTCATCCAAGTAGCGGCGAATGGATGCAATGGGAAGCTCCCTTACCAGAGGATATGCAAAACTTACAGGTGGCACTTGAGAAGGATAGGCGAGAACATACTAATGAAAACTGAAAACTGAAAACTGAAAACTGAAAACTGAAAAATGAAAAATGACTAAATTAATGAGAAGTAGATAATTTTTAGATTAATTTTATGCTCATTTTGTCATTTTAAATGATTTTAAGTGCGTTCCGTATATTACGAACTAAAGTAAAAGTTTGTAGTAGGCGATTTATCGCCTAACTATTACGAACTAAAAGTCGCTAAAGCAACTACTACGAACGCTCGGAACTAAAAGTCGCTAAAGCGACTACTACGAACGCTCAGAACTAAAAGTCGCTGAAGCGACTACTACAAACTTATAACTACAAACTTATAACTACAAACTTATAAATTAAGTCGCTGAAGCGACTACTACAAACTTATTACTACAAACTTATTACTACAAACTTATAACTACAAACTTATAAATTAAGTCGCTGAAGCGACTACTACAAACTTATAACTACAAACTTATAAACTACAAACTTATAAATTCGAACTACGACTACTACGAACATTGATATGCTTAAATTCATTACGCCAATTTGGCCGGCCCCATCACAAGTCAAGGCTTATACAACGACTCGTCACGGCGGTTATTCAAAACCACCTTACGACGGTTTCAATTTAGCTGATCATGTGGGCGATAATGCCGAGGCGGTGGCCGCTAATCGGGCCGCGCTTGTTGAAGCGCTTTCTTTGCCCGGCGAACCGGTTTGGTTGAAACAAGTTCATGGAATTCAAACAGTTACTGCCTATTCCGATAACGCCAATTGCTCGGCCGATGCGGCCTTTGCTACCGCGCCTGGACAAGTTTGTGTTGTTATGACGGCCGATTGTTTACCAGTGTTATTTTGTGATCGGGCTGGCACTCGTGTTGCGGCGGCTCATGCCGGCTGGCGTGGGTTGGCGAGCGGTGTTTTAGAAACGACGTTGCAACGTTTGGAGTTGTCGGCCGAGGAGATTTTAGTCTGGTTAGGGCCAGCTATAGGCCCACAAGTGTTTGAAGTGGGCGATGAAGTGCGCGAAGCGTTTATGGATTTTATGCCTCAAGCGGCGGAGGCGTTTAGGCCTAGCCATGAGGGCCGTTGGTTAGCGGATTTGTATTTACTGGCGCGTCAACGTTTGGCTCTTCAAGGAGTGACGGCGGTGTATGGTGGCGATTTTTGTACTTATACAGAAAAACGTTTTTACTCCTTTCGGTGCGATAAGGTGACGGGGCGGATGGCAAGTTTAATTTGGTTAGAAAGAGGATGTGAATGATGAATGGTGAATGATGAATGATGAATGGTGAATTGTGAATGATGAATGGTGAATGATGAATGGTGAATGATGAATGGTGAATGATGAATGGTGAATTGTGAATTGTGGATTTGTTGTACTCGATTCGTTGTAGTTATTGTGAATCTACCTTATGGCTTTGGCTTTATCCGTTATTAAGTACTGAATCAATAATTATCAGGTATTTTGCAGGAAGAAAAAGGGCAACCACAAGGGATTGCCCCTACATTTAAATACCTGAAAATTTCTGGTTCGGTACTTATAATGACGATCACTCCGATCACTCCGATCACTCGCCGTTTTATCCGTTCTTATAACGAATCCTTGTAGTTATTGGACTTAAACACTGTTTACCTGAAGGCTTTGGCTTTATCCGTTATTATAATAACGATCACTCCATAAACGACGATCACTCGCCGTTTTATCCGTTCTTATAACGAATCCTTGTAGTTATTGGACTTAAATACTGTTTACCTGATGGCTTTGGCTTTATCCGTTATTATAACGAATCCTTGTGGTTATTGGATTTGAAGGAAGCCAATAGCCTTTGGCTGATTTGCTTTTTTGGGATTTTTTTGATTTGGTGGAAGTCATTGTGAATTTAATGAAGTTCTATCCGTGCTACGTTTGCTCATCCGATAAGGTTAATTCATCACAAAACTTTCTAAAACAACTACATCGATTATTAGTTGTCGCGTCACTAATATCAGAAGAATCTATTTTTGAAGTGAGACTTTCTACATCACTAAAGTGTTTCTTGTAGCTAGATTCAACTAATTGAAAAATTTTATCAATCTCTAAGGAGGGATGAAAAAATATTTTTTCTGGATCAATATCAGATAAGTTGTAACCTAAATGGTTTTCAATGAAACTCACTGTTAATTGATCATTAATTTTTGCAAACAAGTTATACATAGAAAGCCACCATGCTTCTAATTCCATGATGGAAAAATGGAAATTAATTTTATCTGGGTTATTCATCGAAGCAATAACCGTTGTTACCGCCTCAATAAATTGCTGCGTCACTTCATCATCAATGACATTCTTAGACTTTTTACGATAGGCTTTTGAATGCATATCACGTAATCCAATGATTTTGCTAAAACCATTGTTAAACAACGCTTCTTCATTTTCTTCTATGACATCCAATACTCTTTCATCATTTCCCACATTGATAATTTTGAAGTGTACTTCAGCATTAGGATTTTTGTACTCGTAGGGAACTTCCTGTTGTGAACGAGCATGTAACTTAAAACACTCAAAGCTAAATTTTGCCGGATCATTGAGATGATAAAGCAGGTTTCTGGTAAATATCAGTTCACCTTATCCTTCTACAAAAATGGCAATTTTTTGCTTGGGCATGGTTCCTAATCCTTTTTGAGGAAATAGTTTGATGAAAAAAAGTTAAAGTTGCTTAGCCCTGTCAATTCAAAGTCATCAAAGATTTGTTCAGAATTTCGATAGTTATAAAAGAGAGATTTTTGTCCTTCTCTTTTAATAATTGACCAATATTCTAAAGAAGTCTTGTTCATGATGAATCGATCATTGGTTGTCATAAATAGTTGTACTGATGAGTCTTTCGCTTTGTTGATTATTAACTCAATCAAGCTTTTGGAGCGTCCATAATCTAGTCCTTCGCCAATATCGTCTATCAAGATACAACTCGGCATTTTGGCGAACAGCGAGTAATTCAATTGAATCAGTAAAGACAACGCCCTAAACAAGCCTTGTGACATTTCAGATTGATCGGTTGTGTCGTTGATATCGGCCTCTTTTACAAACAATGCCATTGGATATTCGCCCACCGAATAATTAAAACGCTTGTTCATCCGTTTTAACGGAGCCGTTCCAATTTCTTCTAGCGAATAACCCATTTTTTCCATATCGGCTTTAATCGTGTCAATAAATGGTTCTCCAAAGCTGTTTCTGCCTTTTTCAAAGGCCGCAATCGCATTTGATGCGCTTTTGAGATCAAGTTCTTTATCTTGATCACGAATAGGTGCCATCGTGTCCTTTCCCATACGATCACCAAAGCGATAATGTGTGAGTGATTTTCCCCACTGGTATAATTCTTCAAATAAAGGAAGTTGTAAAGCTTCTCTTATTATTAAGGCGAGGAGCTTATTTTCTGAGGGTTTAAACTCAAACAGATTACCCGCATTCTTATCAACCCGTAATTTTCCGACTCCGCCAAAGTCTCTGTCTAAAAATAATTCACCATTGATAAAGAGTTTTTCTTCTAACACTTTGGCTTTTTTGAATTTGAAAGCATAAGCGATTTTCTGCCCGCCCGTTGAGAATTCAATGTCATAACGGGCTGTGTCATATAATAGTTCTGGTAATTCTGCTTCTCCGGCCAGTAAATCCGCGAGTTCTCTGATGACTTTGAGTGTGTTTGTTTTTCCTGTGGCATTTTGTCCAACAATTAAATTGAGATCACCAAAAGTACACCATTGTCCATATTGACCGTTTTCAGGTTTTCCTTCAAGCGTCCATTCGGCTTTTTCACCTTCTTTTCGAGAGTATTTGATGGCGTTTAATTTCATGGTTAGTTATCAGTGTTCAGTGATCAGTTATCAGTTATCAGTGTTCAATGATCAAACTTTAGTTTGGTAGGTGTCCAAACGGAAGGAAGGAGTCCAAACTTTAGTTTGGCAGGAGTCCAAACTTTAGTTTGGTAGTGCCTTTAAAGGAGTCCAAACTAATCTTACTTTGTTGGATTCAATGTAACTCATTGATTTAAAAAGAATGGTATGTATGTTATGTTCGCTATATAAATCAATGACTTAGATGTAATGTGACAATTGGACGAATTTAAGACTACTGCCAAACTAAAGTTTGGACTCCTGAAAAATGTACCAATCAATAGTACAACGGATACGCGAAAAAAACGGATAAATAAAAGGCTCGGCTCAAAAATAACTTCCTCAATCCTTATACACCACTATTGATGCGCCATGAGGAGATTGGGGGAAGTTAATTTTTCCTCGATCCAAAGTCACTTGAACGGTTTTTTTAAAAGTCATCAAAGGGATCGATTTTGAACGGTTCAAAGTCACGGTAGTTGATCTATTGGTGCCTCTAAAAAGATTAGGATAATTAATTGAACACTATCCGTTTATTTCGAGTATCCGTTGTACTTAACTGTCCGTTAAAATGGGAATGCTCCCTGTTTTTAATCTAATGCAGCTTGTCCTTAATAAATTCAATCACGTTGTCTATTGGCACATATTGCGCTTTTTGGTCGCGCCGCCCTTTATATTCTATTTCGCCTTTGTCTAAACCACGTTCGCCGACAACCAAGCGGTGCGGAATCCCTATCAATTCCGAATTGGCAAACATCGCTCCAGGGCGTTCTCTGCGATCATCAAATAAGACTTCTATGCCGGCCGCTTGTAATTTGGCGTATACTTCTTGTGTTGCTTCGCGTAGCCGTTGCGATTTGTGCATATTCATCGGTAATAAGGCAACGGAAAACGGTGCAATGGCTTGCGGCCAAATAATGCCATTTTTATCATGGTTTTGTTCAATGGCTGCGGCCACAAGGCGAGATACGCCAATGCCATAACATCCCATGGTTAAGGTAATGGCTTTGCCTTCTTCGTCAAGCACTGTCGCATGCATGGCTTTACTGTATTTGTCGCCTAGTTGGAAAATGTGTCCAACTTCGATGCCGCGCGCTATCGCTAATACGCCATTACTGTCTGGGCTAGGATCGCCGGCTTCAACGTTGCGTAAATCAACGGTTTGCGGTTCTGGTAAATCGCGCCCCCAGTTGATGCCTGTGAGGTGTTGGCCGTCTTTATTGGCGCCGCTGACAAAATCGGCTAAGTGGGCGGCGCTATGATCGACCAAAACGGGTATTGTTAAACCAACTGGCCCAATTGAGCCAATATCGCAGCCAATGATTTCGCGGATTTGGGCCGGATCAGCAAAAGTCAGTGGGCTGGCAACTTGGGGCAGTTTAGCGGCTTTGATAGCATTGAGCGTGTGATCGCCGCGTAGCACGAGCGCTATTAATTCGTTTTCGCCTTTGACGAGCAGCGTTTTGAGGCATTGTGAAGGTGGCACGTTTAGGAACTGGCTGACTTGTTCTATCGTGTGTTGATTGGGCGTATCTACTACCGTCATTGTTGCCGTTGGCGCGGGGCGTTCAGCTTCGGGCGGCAACGCGGGCGCCATTTCTACGTTGGCGGCATAATCGCTCGTGGTGCTATAAGCAATTGCGTCTTCTCCAGACTCGGCCAAGACATGAAATTCATGTGAGCCGCTGCCGCCGATATTGCCGGTGTCGGCTAGCACGGCGCGGAAGCTTAGGCCTAAGCGTTTGAAAATATTGGCGTAGGTTTCAAACATCACGTTGTATGTTTCTTGCAGCGAGGCTTGTTCTAGGTGAAAGGAGTAAGCGTCTTTCATTAGAAATTCACGCGTCCGCATGATGCCAAAGCGAGGCCGAATTTCGTCGCGGAATTTGGTTTGAATTTGGTAAAAGTTGGCAGGTAATTGTTTATAACTGCGAATTTCGTGGCGGATTAGGTGGGTGATGATTTCTTCATGGGTAGGCCCAAAACAAAATTCTCGTTCATGGCGATCTGGAAAACGCAATAATTCGGGGCCGTATTCGTCCCAACGGCCTGATTCTTGCCATAATTCGGCCGGTTGCACTGCTGGCATGAGGACTTCTTGTGCGCCTGATTTGTCCATTTCTTCACGGACAATGTTTTCGACTTTGTGTAAAACGCGCAGCCCTAGTGGTAGCCATGTGTATAGGCCGGCGGCGAGTTTTCGTATCATGCCCGCTCGGAGCATGAGTTGGTGACTAATGATTTCAGCATCAGAGGGGGTTTCTTTGAGTGTGGCGAGTAAAAAGCGGGTAGTACGCATGATGATGTCCTTTTTGGGTTGATTTATTAGTATAACGAATTACGCGGATAATCGAATTTTGCGCCTGTGCGAGTACAACGAATTGCGCGGATAATCGAATTTTGCTCCTAAGCGAGTACAACGAATTGCGCGGATAATCGAATTTTGCGCTTAAGCGAGTACAACGAATTGCGCGGATAAGCGAATTTTTATCCTAAGCGAGTACAGCGAATTGCGCGGATAAACGAATTGTGCTCCTAAACGAGTACAACGAATTGCGCGGATAAGCGAATTTTGCTCCTAAGCGAGTACAACGAATTGCGCGGATAAACGAATTGTGCTCCTAAACGAGTACAGCGAATTGCGCGGATAAACGAATTGTGCTCCTAAACGAGTACAACGAATTGCGCGGATAAACGAATTTTGCTCCTAAACGAGTTAATATTACGTCTCATAGTACAACGAGACTTGGAATAAACTAGGACTTACGCATTGACAAAATAAATTGATTGACTATTCAATCAGTTACCTCAAAAAGGCCACAGCCTTTATTTTAACATAACAGTTTTTAAATAAAATCAATTAGTTAGTTCCGTGACTGCGTAAGTCCTATAAACGAATTAATATTTCTTTTTATAGAGAATCCATGCGTGTCAATTGGGACGATTTAAAATCAAGCTAGATGTTCTCAGTCTATGTTCTTTAGTTAATGCGTTTATTCCCGTCATTTGTTGTACTTTATATAATTACGTGAGCTCGACTTTTCAATAACTTATATAAATATTATGTTAATCAAATAGTTGATTACAATTAATTGATTAAAAAGACATTTTGTGATATTAAACCCTTAGCATTAATAGGTGAATAACCCTTATTTGTGGGCCATCAACTGGAAGAAGTAAGTACAACTTAGGTATTTTCTTTTTAACTGATTGATAATTAAGTCATTATAGCTAAATAATTGATATAACTAATAAATTAATAACTCATTGATATTTAAAGTCGAACTCACGTTAATTATAAGATATGTCGGGCGGATATTGCTGCGCGTCTACATTCAATGTCACTTGTAAAATCAAAAAATTATAGAAATTACTTCTTGGATATGGTATTAAATCACGAAATATTAACACTCTTTCGCCCCGTTGGGCAAAAAGAAATGGAGTTGATTCAACAATGTGGTTATACGGCCTTTCCACCGCGTCTCCCATTCCAACCGATTTTTTATCCCGTTCTTCAGGAAGATTATGCGGCGCAAATTGCGCGTGATTGGAATACGAAGGATGCGGCTTCTGGATTTGTTGGCTATGTGACTCGTTTTCGTGTATAGTTGCAAAAAATATAAACAAATATAAACATTATAACTGATAATGTTGACAATATAATTGTTATCATTTATAAATACGCTGGTAAAGAAGAACGTCAAAATTTAAACTTTTTTTCCTTGCTTAAGTTAGTTATTGATGTTTGGTCGATAAAGTCTTTATAAGTTATAAGGATAGACTTTCCCGTGTTGGTTTTGGACTTCTTTATATCTATTTCGTCAGGAAGGAACTGAAATAGTTGTCATAAATGAAAGTAACAATGTCCGATTGGACAGTGAAGGAATCATGACTGAAATTATTACTCTTATTCATTGTTTCTCAATGAAATATTATTCTAAACGAAGTCTAAAACGTGCTATTGAGGTGCTCAATGAAAAAAGCACTGAAGATGAAAATTAGAGGTTTAGATAGAGAACAATTCAAGCGGTTGAGAGAATTGACTCATCATGCTAAAAATCTCTATAACCAAACTCTATGGATACTACGTCAAGCGTTTGAAGCCACTGGCTTATATTTTGCCTATCCAAAAATGGATAAGGTTATGAAACAAGTTGAAAATATTGAGGGAGAGATTAACTATAAGTTGTTGAAAGCTAAGGTATCTCAACAAACTTTACGGAGGCTTGATAAAAACTTTAAATCGTTTTTCAAATGTATAAAGGATTTTCAACAAAATCCGAGTAAATATAGTGGACAACCTAAGCCACCATGATTTAAACGTAAGCAATACGATAACCTGATTTACGATTATCAGGCTTTTTCAATTAAAGATCAGATGGTATTTCTGGAAAAGGGTTTGAGTTTTTCCTTACCTGAGAAATTGGTTGGTAAAACAATTAAACAGGTTGAAATTGTGCCTAAGTACCGGCATTTTGAAGCGATTTTTGTTTATGAAGATGATGAAATTGTTGACACGGTTTCGCCGAGCGATAAGGTTATGGCGATTGACTTAGGCCTCAACAATTTAGCGTCCTGTGTGACTAATGGTGTGACAAGGCCTTTTATTGTTGATGGTAGAAGACTTAAGTCCATCAATCACCACTATAACAAGCGATATGCCAAGTTTCAATCGCACTTAAAAAAGACCCGTGATCGCAAGTGGTCCAATCGTTTACAGCGCTTGACTGATAGGCGTAATGCAAGGATTACGGATTATCTGCATAAGGCAACTCGTAAAGTCACAGATATTTGTGTAGAACAAGGTATTTCTAAGGTTGTGGTAGGTGACGTTACTAAATCACTTAACCAAATCAACTTGGGTAAAAAGACTAATCAGAACTTCGTGAATTTATCTCTTGGTCAGTTTATAGATAAATTGCGCTATAAGCTTGAGTTACATGGCATTACGCTGGAAGTCATAAATGAGAGTTACACTTCAAAAGCAAGTTTTGTTGATGATGATATTTTGCCTAAAAAGTATGAGCCTAAGACTACCCACACATTCAATGGCAAACGAGTCAAACGCGGCTTATATCGTTCACAAAACGGCGTAGCTATTAATGCCGATGTGAACGGCGCGTACAACATTTTAAGAAAAAACGATTCTAAATTCTCGTTTAATAAATTGGTTAAGAAGCTTGGTAATTATTTCAAAGCTTGGTTACATCCAACTGAACGAATTTTAATCGACTTGCCTAGCAAGTAACCCTAAGTTTTGACGAGGGGATATCGGATTGGTTACATCCTTATACATAATATTTACATTTTCGGTTTAATGTTGATATATATCTATAAAATCGTGACCTCCAGTACGGACGGTTGGTAGTTCAATGCATCAAGAATATTGGATTCCGGCCGAGGAGTTATTGCAATTTAATCAAAATATCGTCGGTTCTATCGAAGTGATTGCTGAATTTAGGGCCGATGTTAATAATTACAAGGATTAAATAGAGTTGTCCCTTAATAAGCTAAGTCCTTGATTATCGTGGTATCTCGTCTTTTCAATGGGTTACGTTTATTTAGGGACAAGTTTAATATAAAAAAGGAGTTTTTGACGATCAACTCCTTCGGGGCTGGGGCCTAATTATTTATTTTCACCACCCCACATTCAACCCCTTCGGGGTTGGCGCGTCCCGATACACTTTACCCCAGGTTTCACCTAGGGCTATTCACATTTAACCCCTACGGGGTTGGGGGCTAATTAATAATTAATCATTAATAATTAATTGTAAAAAAAAGCCCCAAGTCTTTCGACTAGGGGCTTGCTGCATTTTAGAGTTTATCCTTAGCGACTCGGACAATTCAAAGTAATCCCTTCAATATCCGTGTATAAAGCTTCCACCGGTACCGGTGCGTTCTCTTTGGCTAAGCAGTTTTCAATGTCAAACGAATGGATGCGGGTATCGCTGGCGTCATGCAAAGCAAATAATAATGTGCCATCGGCTAACATATCCAAGGCTTCCACTTCTGAGGGAAAGTTGTCACAGGCTTCTTCCACTATGCCCGTGTTAGACAAGTATCTATATAAGGCCGTGCCTTCGCTTCCATAGAGTGCTTGGCCGTCATTATCCCAAGCGAGGCCTTCCACTTTGGCCGAATGGCCCACTATTTCGGTTTTCTCACAAGTGCCGTTTTCGATTTGGTCAAGATTGATGGTAAATAACCCTTCACCATCGGCCCAAACCCATAATTGGTAAGTTTGTGGGTGGAAAGACATGGCTGAGACTTCGCCTAAGCCCGTACTACACACGGGTGTTAGTGTTCCATCGGCCTTGTTGACGCGGTAAATGTAGCCATGCTCCAAACCGTCGGCCGGATCATCGCCTGATGAGGCGTAGAGTTTTTTTGTCAGTGGGTGGATAGCCAAGCCTTCGATGTCGTAGCCCGCATGAACATCTCCCAACGCGTTGACTTCAAAACCATTGTCTGGGTTAATCGTTAATAATTGAGAGTTATTCAATCCTTCATCATGCACGGCATAAACTAAACACGTTTCGCTTTGTCCGCTGGCAAAACAAGGCGTTTGAGTCATTGCCCACGTCGGGTTTTTGTCATTTAGCCACGTCATCAACACCGCGTCAGAAGTCGTTAAATGGTTATTGTCTAAGGTAAGTACGCTTAGATGAGTCAGATTCATCAGCGAAGCCGGCACTTTTCCACACAATTCGTTTTCATTCAACTTGAGGCTCTGCAAATTGCTCAAATTCCCGATAGACTCAAGGAGCGTGCCACTGAGTTGGTTTTTATGCAGAGACAGTTGCTCCAACAGGTTCAAATTTCCCAACGACTCAGGGATAGAACCGCTGAGTTGGTTGTTAGACAAAGAAGTCTTTTGTAGCTGACTCAAGTTTCCCAAAGATTCTGGAATAGAACCGCTGAGTTGGTTTCTGTACAGCCACAATTCTTGCAAACGGCTTAAATTTCCCAGAGAGTCAGGGATAGAACCGCTGAGTTGGTTGTACTGTAGAGAGAGTTTATTTAAATTGCTCAAGTTCCCCAACACGTTAGGTATAGAACCACGGAGTTTGTTGTGGCTCAAAGCCAGCGTTTCCAAACGGTTCAAGTTCTCCAGAGATTCTGGAATCAGCCCGCTGAGTTTGTTATGGTGCAGAGACAGATACACCAAATTAGTCAAGTTGCCCAGCCCATCAGGAATAGTTCCGCGAAATTTGTTGTAGGACAGAGAAGTCTCTTTTAACTGCGTGAAATTCACCAAAACTTCGATAGTCCCATCGAGCTTGTTGCTGTACAACCAAAGAGACTGCAAATTGGTCAAGTTCTCCAGAACTTGAATAGAACCTGTGAGTTTGTTCCGAGACAAAGACAGCGTTTTCAAATTAATCAAGTCTCCCAAAAACGTTGGGAGAGTCCCAACCAGACGGTTGTTGGACAAAGACAGAGACTGCAACTTTATCAAGTTTTTCAAAAACTCAGGGATAGAGCCGATGAATTTGTTCCCAGATAAAGACAATGTCCGCAAATTGGTCAAATCCCCGATAAACTCTGGGATAGGCTGACTACCGTTGCCACTGAGTTTGTTGTTACCCAGCTTGAGTGAGTTTAAACGAGTCAACGTCGTTATGGACTCAGGGATAAAACCATTGAGGTTGTTCGTGTATAGATCGAGCTTCCTGACATGCCCATTTTCACAAACGACTCCCTTTTCGTAGGTGACTTCCTTAATATCATAGAAGACACCTCCCCACTCACAAGGGTTACTTGTTACATTCCAGCCCAGGTTATCTGTCCAGTTAGCCCCATTAGTACTATTATAGAGATCGATAAGGGCTTCACACTCTGCTTGTGGAATTTCAGTGACTGCCGTGCAGTCAGTTTCGGCCTGCGCCAACGGCAACCCACTTAACAGTAAGGTTAACCCAGTCAGCGAAATAAAATGCCGTGAAGGATATGTAGTTGACATGGTGTGTTCTCCTTTAAAAATAAAATAGTTAAACAATCGCACTTTGAATGTTTCATTTATCGATGCAAGTAGAATGCCAGATTGTAACCGCTTGTTTTTAAAGAATACTGATTTGCATAAAGCGCGTAATTTTTAATTTGCAAAGCAAACTGCAAAGCAAACTGCAAAGTTATTTGCAAAACATGAGTACGTGGGGTGCAAAGCTTTAGCTTTGGGCAAATACAGTATAACTAATTACGCTAGTACAACTAATTACGCGGATAAACGAATTAGTAGTAACGTAGTACATTTGTTAGTACATCTAATGACGCTAGTTTGGCAGTCGTCCAAACTAACGTTTGGTAGTGTTAAAACTGGCCGACGGTATAAGTATGCGGTGTTTTCAAGTTGAGTGACTTTGGCGGTTTTCTGAGTTAAGTCGTTTTTAAGTTGAGTGAGAAAAACTCTTACCTATCAATCCGACAACATGGCCCACTTTTTATTTTCATAAAAGCACTGATGGGCGTCGGATGGTTGGTATCCTTGGTGAATGCGCTTTTTATAACAACTACAAGGATTGGGTATAATCAAGGATAAAGCCAATCAGTCCTTGCTTATATGAGCGATAAAAACTTATACCTATTAATCCGACAACATGGCCCACTTTTAGACACACAGAGGGCACAGAGTTGACACAGAGGAACACAGAGAAAAAACGTCGTTAGACTGTGTTTTTAGGTTGAGTGAGTTAGGCCGTTTTCTGAGTTAAGTCGTTTTCAAGTTGAGCAAAACTGTTGGTAAGTCAATTCGTTTATCCGCGTAATTCGTTGTACTGTTGAATGACGGGGAGCCGTTTTCTGAGTTAAGTCGTTTTCAAGT
>Ga0190344_1000243_pt1 | contig 31642 bp, 30 predicted proteins | sample 48721323_MG_FD_161662 | JGI IMG/M metagenome (GOLD analysis project Ga0190344, IMG submission 161662) | Hydrothermal vent microbial mat bacterial communities from Southern Trench, Guaymas Basin, Mexico - 4872-13-2-3_MG | ecosystem: Environmental > Aquatic > Marine > Hydrothermal vents >... | reverse complement strand
GCCCGTCCGGCTCGATCTCCCGGCGTACTAACACCTCGAAGTGGACTGTATCACCGGGCTTGTAAAGGGTACGGTCGGTGATCAGGTAGCCATTCGGCTCGAAGCCGTAGCTGGGATAGATGGAGTAGCTGCTGCTCAAGGCGTAATGCCCGTCCTTCTCCACCACCGCCGCCGGGTAGTCAATCTGATCTTCACTGTAGATCTCAAACTCTGTCCAGCCAGAGCGGTCGGTCTCTCCGCCGCGCCAGAACTCTTGACCCCAGGGGCTGTAATCCTTTTGTTTCCAAATAGTAACGTCGGCACCATCGGCGTAGTCGCCGTCATCGAGCCAGGCACTCCAGACGTAGCCAGCCCCTTCTCCGGTAAACATCACGCAGCCCAGCTCGGTAACCGAGAAGCTGACCGCGCTGGAGATTTCGTCCTCGACGAAGGCTGCCAGCAGGTAGAGACCGGGTCCCGGATTGGGCAGGCTGGTCTCTTTGTAGAAGGGGTGGTAGTCGTCCTCACCGGGAAGCTGCTCTGTATAAACAGCCTGTGGCTCCCAGCCAGCCAGGGTTGGACGGTAGTCTTCGTCCTTTGCCACCACGGCATAGTCGCCGTTGATAAAGTCCCGCAGTTGCTCCGGTGTCATCGGGTAGAGGCGCAGCTCTACCGAATCGGCAAGGCGACTGGTGTAAGACAGAGCGATGAACTCGTCCGTCGGCAGGGTGTTGGGGAACTCCGGCAACTGAACCTGGGGCGTGGAGAGTCGCCTGACCTCATCACGGGAGGTGCCGTAGGCGTCCCAGGAGTCGGCATACTGCACCGCCGCGTGGCGATACAGCTCCAACGCGCCCCGGGGGTCGGCAAGGAAAATCTCATGGAAAACAGCCCGCGCCGTGTAAACCTGATAGGCGGTTTGAGAGTCCGCCCAGCGGTCGGTGATTTCATCCCACCAGCGGTCGGCATCGGCAAGAATAGCCTTGCTCTCCCGCTGCCGCTCCTCCATCAGCTCGCGCCACTGGTTAAGGTTATAGGCCTCCGGGTACTCATTGCTGTAGATCTGCCCCAGCTCACGCTCGCCCATTGCGTAATAGGCCTGCTGGGCGATCTCTGGCGCAGGATCGAGGGCAATCGCCTTCTTGTAGTTCTCCCACCACCAGGCACCGGAGTCGAAGTCCTCGATGTAGGTGCTGTCGTCTTTATAGAGGTACTCGTTGGCGAGACTCATATAGAGGTTAGCCAGCCGATCGGTGCATTCGCTCCGATGGGGTTCGTCGAGGGAACGCCGGGTCTTCTCCATCACCTCGGCGGCATCGAGTCGGAGCTGCTGCTGCATGTAGCTCGTTTGATAGTATGCCAGGTCCGGGTTTCCCCACCAGTACAGGTTCTCGGCAATCTGCAGCCGAGCCAGCGCGCTCCAGTAGGTGTCGGGGTGGTTCTTCACCAGACGGAGGTAATACTCCGCCACCGGCTCGTACTCGTAGAGGTACTCGGCAGAGCGAGCCGCCCGATAGAGTGCCAGTGGCAGGTATCGGCTACCCGGATATTTGACAATCAGCTCTTCATATTTTTCCAGAGCCAGATGGAAACTCTTGTCCTCGAAGTGCTGTTCGGCATCTTCGAAGATAGAGCTTTCACCAGCTCCGACCACCGTTGCAAGCAGCAACAGCAGGGACAGGAGACGGCGGAAAGTTCGCATGGGTAACCTCCATATCGGGGAAAGAACGGGTAGAGAAGCACGTGGTAGGAATGGAGCGGCTCTGAAGCTACGCTCCTAAAAGCCAATCGGTTTCCGGCGGGACGGCAATCAAACCAGTTCCGCCGCTTCGTTCAGTCGTTCTTCAAGCTCTACCAGGCTGGCGACCGTCGCCAGTTGACGACGCAGCTCCCTGGCACCATCCACACCACGGAGGTAGTGGAGGGCAAAGCGACGTACCCGGAACATCCCATTGCGCTCGCCGTAGTACTCCGCCAGCATTTGCCCGTGGCGGCGAGTCCAGCGGATACGCTCCTGCCAGTCAATCTCTGTTGCAGCGACCCCGCCGCTCAGGCTCTTGACGATACCTCCGGCAAGCCAGGGGGTTCTGATCAATGCCCTGCCGATCATAACTGCGTGGCAATCGGTCTGCTCGAACATCTTCCAGGCATCGGCGGTCGAGGTGATGTCCCCGTTACCGATGACCGGGCAGTCCACCGCCTCTACCAGCCGGGCGATGGCAGACCAGTCGGAATGACCAAGGAACTGTTCCTCACGGGTGCGGGGATGGAGGGTCAGCGCGGCAACCCCCAGCCTCTCCAATCCTTCGGCGAGCTGTAGGTAGGTCTCCCGCTCACCGTCAATCCCCAGGCGCAGCTTGGCGGTTACAGGCAGGCGGGTGTTCTCGATGGTTGCCGCAGCAAGCTCCAGAGCCAGGGGAATATCCCGCATCTGGGCGGCTCCATTGCCGGAGCGGATGACCTTCTTCGCCGGGCAGCCGTAGTTGAGATCAATGCCGTCGTAGCCGCACTCCTCAACGAAGCGGGCGGTCTCGGCAAAGGCCTCCGGCACATGCCCGAATAGCTGGACGAAGACCGGCACGCCGAGGTCGGGATACTGCCGCCGCAGGTTACCCGCAGAGTCGGCAATCGCCAGCATTCCCTTCGTCTTGCGACTACCCCGGTAGAAACCGTCGGCAGTAATCATCTCGGTAACGAAGGCGGCGATTCCGGTCTCTGCCAGGAGGCTGTACCAGGGCGGGTCGCTGGTTCCGGCAAGGGGAGCGGAAAGCACCCGCCCGGCTATCCCACGCTGAAGCTCTTCAATAAGCTGCTTGTCGGACATGATGACAGCCTACTTTTGGAGCCACGCCAGCAGTCGGCGGAGGAGGTCTCTAGCCTCCGCTGGGTCGGAGATGTTCTCCCAGGCGAAGGAGAGGAAGGCGGCGCGATAGCTGCCACCGTCCACGGTTACGCCGCAGGAATCCCCGGTGGGGCGATTGCGGAACAGCTCCCTGCCGGTACTGCTGACGGTGAAGCCGTCGCTCCAGTTACCGATGATCTGACGGTCGCCGAAGAGGCAGAGGGAGAGTCCGGCGTTCAGCTGGCTGACTGGCTCGGCAAGGGCAACGATGGTCTTGGCATCGGCCTTCCACGAGGCAATCCCCAGAGCCTCTTCGAGGGAGCCGGAGGAGGTACTGCCGCTCATCGAGACCCGACCGAGGTAGTTCTGGCTGACGAGCAGCAGCCGTCCGCCACCATCGAGATACTGGCGCAAGGCGCGGCGGTCGCTCCCGCCGAGACAGATTTTGTAGGTGTCCAGCCCGGTGAAGTAGATCACCAGCGGATAGTCATCGAGGATGCCCGACGACGGTCCGGTGGCGTTATGCCGCACGATGTGGGTCTCCCAGGGGATGCCCAGTGCGTCGAGAACCTCGGTGTACCGCTGGTCAACGTCAATGCCGTAGGGATTGCCGTTGTTCACGCCATCGTCGTCATCCACAACCAAAACGGTGCCGAGATTCCACTTAAAAGGTTCCTCGGCGATGACGGTCGGCTCCACAACCGTTGAGTAAACTGTAGGACTCTCCCGGCGAGGCGAAATCTCCAGTACCGCTCGGAGGGGATCCGTCGCCAGCCAGGCGCGGTACTCACCAGCCTCCGGCGAAAGGGTTAGGTTGAAGCCAGCAGCGGTAGTGGTAGAGCCGAACTCTCCCGCCTCGACCAGTCCCACGGTCGCAGCCAGACGACCGTGGCTCACCGTGGCTCCTTCGACAACCAGCGAGACACCACCAGAATAAGAGACGACGCTAACCGGGGCTTCACCATCAAGGTAAAAGACGGCGTAGGTCTTCTCTTTCTCGGCGTAACAGCGAACCTCGGTAACGTTCACCGCACCCAGAATCAGCGTTGGTAACAACAGCAAAACGAGCAACAGAGATTGCTTTGACATAAGAACTCCTTTTAGCGAACCTGTATCATACCAAAAAAACGACCTCAGCGCATTTACTCTGAAGTCGTCGTTATCAGGTTGCGAATCTGTTCCAGCTTGCCTTCGCCGATTCCCTCGACGCGGAGCAGCTCCTCGATTGAGCCGAAGGGACGGGCGGCGATGATTCGCCGAGCCAGCACCTCACCGATGCCAGGCAGGCTCTCCAGCCCTATTGGTGAAGCTCGGTTGATATCGAGGAGAAAGCTCCCCCCTTCGCTAACCGGACGCAGGAGCTGGGAGTCGAAGTAGATTAGCTGGGGCGGGACGACAACGGCAGCAGGCAACAGTTCTGCGGCGGCTTTGTCGCCTCCGGCACGAAGAAAGATATCGCTGAGGGAAATCCGACGGCGGACAAAGGGGTAGGCTCCGGGGCGGGCAACGGCATCGCCGAAGACGTAAACGTAGCCGATGGCAGGGCTCTCTGCGGGGAGGGCGGGACGACTGAGGGAAAGAAGGATGACCACAAGGGCAAGCAGCCCCAGCAGAAAGATGGCAAGCTGGACATCATGGGCGGGGGCGCGGAGCTTAGTTTCGGCTGAGTTCACTGCGGGCGGTGAGGTTGTACGGCTCCAGCTCCAGCACCTTTTCCCAGAGTGTGTGAGCCTCCAGGGTGCGCTCGGTAACCCGCAGCCAGTTGCTGATCGCCTGAATCAGGCTGTTCTCCACATAGCCAAGGTCAAGCATCATTCCGGCATGTTTCAAAGCGGCGTGGAAATCGCCCTTCCGCAGATCAATCATGGCAAAGGAACGCCAGGCGCGGGGGTCATTGGGGGTCAGCTCGATCCAGTTGGCACAGAGTCCCGCCGCTGCTTCAACTTCGTCCGCTTTATAGTAGAGGTCAAAGAGCGGCTCGTAAACGTACAGGTAACTGGAGTCGAGGCGATGGGTCTCCGCCAGAGACTCCTTCGCTCCGATCATGTCATCGGAGAGAAAGGCCGCCATCCCGTGGAGGTAGTGATACTCAGCTCGCTCAGGCTCCAGAGCGAGGAGCCAGCCGGTCAGGGACAGCGTCTCCCCCAGGTCGCCCTCGTGAAGCAGGCTCTCCGCCAGACCAGCGACAATCATCGGGTTCTCCGGGTCAAGATCGTACGCCTGCCGGAACATGGAGATGGCGTTGCCGTAGTCGCCCAGATACTTGAAGATTGTCCCCAGATTCAGGAGGAAGTTAGGGTCGTACTGAAAGCGGGAGATCAGCGGGCGCATCTGCGCCAGCGCCTCTTCGTACTCACCCCGCGCCATCGCGACCAGTCCAAGACCGTTAATCGCCGCCGGATTGCCCTCGACAAGCGTAAGAGCCTGAGTGTAGAGCCGTTCCGCCTCGGCATAGCTACCGTTGCGGTAGGCGACATTGCCCTCGGCAACCAGCTCCTCGGCGGTCTGCGCACCTGCCAGCGAGACCAGCATCAACAAAACTGCAATAAACCGCCGCATGGTTTCTCCTGTTGGCAACCGTAACATAACACCGAGTAGGGGTGTATTGCAATACACCCCGGCGGATTACATCATTCCCCCAAAATCGAGCTACTAATCGATCAAGCCAGCCAACCTCAAGCGACCAGCGGGAGCGGTAAAACGCGGAAGAAGTGTTACCCGTTAATAGCATTCAATCGCGAGTCTATGTCCAGCTTTAAGCTGGTTAATTATGCCCCAGATCAAGCTCGTCGGGGAGTTCCGGTTCCTCGAACTCATTCATGTTCAGGTTGAGTCCCCCCGGCTCCGGCTCTACGATTAGCTTCTGTGGCTCCTTTGGTTGCTCCGCTGGGGGTTCGCTTACGGAGTAGCCAAAGACGGAATCTTCTGTTTCGTTGAGCATCCGGAGTTGAGTTTCGAGGAAGGCGCGGAAGTTGACCAGCGCGCCTTTGTGCTGCTGACGGAGGGCGATAATCTCGTGTTTTAGCTCGTCTCGCCGACGTCGGGCTTCGTTAATAATCTCTTCGGAGCGCAGCTCGGCCTCATGGAGCAGAGACTTCTGTTTCTCTTCGGTAGCTATCTGGAGGTCGTCCGCCGCCCGCTGGGCGGTCATCAACGTACGCTCCAGATTCTTCTCCATCCGCCGATATTCAGCAATTGACGACTCCAGGCTCTTGACCTGATCCCGGAGCTTGGTGTTGTCGCTGATGATCTTTTCCATCTCGTCGGCAATCCGCTGGAGGAAGGCGTCAACCTCCTCCACGGCGTAGCCGCGCATTCCTCGTGAGAACTCCTGACGGTGGATATCCTGCGGTGTAATCTTCACTCTGCACCTTTCTATAACCCTGGATACTCAGTAATTTCCCGTGATTATACTCCGTGCCAGCAAACCAGGCAAGCAACGCGCCAGCTTGAAGGCAAAAATCCAGGGATAATCACTTAAAACTGGACCAGTAGAGCGGCTACTGTGTAAATTGCGTCAAATCTGTAATCCGGCTAAAAGAAAGGCGGTGGCGGCAGCCTGAGGCTGCACACACTTAGGCAGAACTCGTTTTACAAAGCGTGCCACCGCCGTCACTACGTTTTTTTCTGAGGTGTAATGCATATCCGGCTGATGAGTCAAAGACACAAAGATGTTCACTGCAAAAACAAGCGCATCAGCTTGCAATTTATGGTGCTATAGACTTGCACTCGCCAATACTAATCGTAAAATACCCCCGCATCATCAAATCAACCAAGTCTCTGACCCTGCCACTTTTAGCGGTTCTTATTCGGGCTGGAAAATACTCCCGAATCATCAGTATAACAACAGGTTAGCACGGTAAAATAAGTTCGCAATTAAGTGATTATCCCAAAATCTAAATCTCTCTGCTCATATCCAGCCTGTCCTGCCAGTTCTCCATCACTCGCATGAACGGCTCATTCTCCCGGAAGAGGGCAATCGCCTCGGTTACCCAGTCCTCTTCCTCCAGCCAGGTGCCGGGCGGTCGCTCCTGATGAACATAAACGCCCTTATGCCGCAGCAGGTCAGGGTACTCAACCCGCACCTCCTTGTACTCCCGGGGCATTCGCTTCAGGTGCGGCTCATTGACCAGATACTTCTTCTGCCGGGCGGAGCCGAGAAGCTGTCCAACCTTCTTATTCAGCTTCGGGTCGGCGACCATCTCGCGCCAGATGCTAATTGCCTCCGGGCTGGGCTGATACCAGCCGCACGCCCAGAAGCACTCCTCCGGGGCAAAGTGCAGGTAGAAGAAAGGTGAATCCTTGCGCCGCCGCCGGTAGATGAGCATTCCGAACTGGGTCTTGTAGGGCGATTTGTCCTTACCAAAACGCAGGTCGCGGTTTATCCGATAGAAAGACTTGTTGACCTTGGGGATTGCCAGATAGTCGGGATAGATGTCTTTGATGCCGTCGTGAATTGCCGCCAGCAGCTCGGTCATTGCCGGAATGATGACGTGGTCGTAGAAGTGGCGGTTCTCGGCGAACCATTCACGAGTGTTGTTCTGGCGGAGGTCCTCCAGAAAGCCAATGGTGGCGTAGGGCAGGCGCGGCGGCATGATGATTCTCCTTCGTGATTGACTCGCAGTCGGATAACCTCCGTGAACATTAAAGTCGTAGAGGTTTCTCCTGATGTCCCGCCTGTATGATCAGGGGACGGATTGCTCCGTCCCCATTGTAGCAGAATTATCCGTCCGCCGCTTTCAACTGGTTACCACAATCATCATCCCAGCCGTCTGCCGTCTCGCCCGTCGTCCAACGCGCCCATGAAGAGGTCGAACTCAAAGCGAAACTTCTCTGCAAGGAAACTGTCCTCGCTGAGTTTCTGCTCCAGCAGGCGCAGGAACTCAACCACCAGCAGGGTGATGCGGTGGCGGGTGAAGTACTCGTCGTCGGCGAGGTCGTTCTGCACAAGCTCCCGTTCAAACGCCTGAATCACCAGGAGAGGGTCTATCTTCAGCACTGCCCCGTCGCCAGCCCGGCGCAGGTATTTGTCCAGCGAGTTCTCGCGAAAAAGCTCCTCGAATATCAGGCTGGCGGCATCGGCTCCCGTCGGTCCGTGGAGGGAGAACTCACCGCAGGCTGACTCAACCAGCCGCAGGAAGCTGCCTCCGTGGAGGAGACGGTCGTTACCCCAGCGCAGTACCTCGTAGAGGAACCCCTGGCGGAACTCCTCCAGATACCGCTTGAGCTGCGAGGTTATCTCCTCTTCGCTCGCTTCGGGTTCCGTTTCGTTCAGTTCTTCTTCTGGTGCAAAATCCATTTCGTCTCTACTCCTCATCTTTTTCTCGGCAGACGTTGGCTCCCAGGGCGGTTAGTTTCTCTTCGAGTCCCTCGTAGCCTCGGTCGAGGTGATAGACCCGGTGGACGTGGGTCTCGTCGGCTGCTGCCAATCCCGCCAGCACCAGGGCGGCGGAGGCACGCAGGTCAGTCGCCATCACATGGGCTCCGGAAAGCTGGCTCATCCCATGAACCACGGCGGAGTTCCCGGTGCGGTGGATCGTCGCCCCCAGGCGAACCAGTTCCGGCACGTGCATGAAGCGATCGGGGTAGATGGTCTCGGTGAAGACGCTGATTCCCGGTGCCAGGGTACTCATCGCCATCATCTGCGCCTGCATGTCGGTGGGATAGCCGGGCCAGGGGGCAGTGGTGAGTTCGACGGGATAGAGACCGCCGGTGCCGTCAACCAGCACCCGACCGTCGCCTTTGTCGGTGCAGTAAACTCCAGCCTCGTCCAGCTTTGCCACGATTGGCTTCATCACGGCGATAGGACAGTTGGTCAGCGTGAAGCGGGAGCGGGTGATTCCGGCGGCGACCATCAGGGTTCCCGCCTCGATGCTGTCGCTCATCACCGAGTAATCCACGCCGTGGAGCGAAGCCACGCCCTCGATGGTCAGGGTGGAAGTGCCGCCGCCCTCGATTCGCGCGCCCATCGCGTTGAGGATATCGCAGAGATCAACGGTCTCCGGCTCCAGGGCGGCTCCTTCGATGACCGTGGTTCCCTTTGCCAGTACCGCCGCCATTAAGACGTTTGCGGTGGCTCCCCGTGAGGGGCCGTTCGGTCCGCGCAGGTTCATTCGCGCGCCGATAAGCTGTTTCGCTTCGGCGACTATGTAGCCATGTTCCACGGAGACCTTCGCGCCCAGAGCCTCCAGACCCTTCAGGTGCAGGTCCACCGGACGGGTTCCAATAGCGCAGCCGCCGGGCAGAGAGACCCGCGCCCGACCGAGCCGAGCCAGCAACGGACCGAGGACGTTTACGCTGGCGCGCATCTTTCGCACAATCTCGTAGGGCGCGGTGTCTTTGATCGAGCCAGCGGCATTCATCGTGGCGGCGTGGTCATCGGGCCAGCTGACCTCAACGCCGAGGTGCGCGAGCAGCTCCAGCATGGTAAAGACATCCACCAGCCGGGGGAGGTTGCGCAGGGTCAAGGCACCTTCGGTTGCCAAAATTGCCGCTGCGTACATCGGTAGCGAGGCGTTCTTAGAGCCGGAGACGGCGACCTCGCCAGCCAGCCGCGCTCCTCCACGAACCACAAACTTGTCCACAGGTCTCCTTTTGATAGGTAGGCTGAACGGGACAATGATAGCAGTCTCCACCTCTCCATGCCAGAGTTTTTCCTTGTTTTGTTGGGTAATTTGAGAGGGAGGTGTCTCCTTCCTCCCGTCCCCGTGGGGAAAAGGTTGGGATGTGGGGCTGTTTTTAACCCATGACAATTTCGCAGACCGACCTAAAGGTAGGTCCCTACAGAACCTCTCTCGCAATGATACCCGATCACCCCAATCGGACCACAGCAATAAAGCTGGCAAGCTCCTCCCGATGCTGGTAGAATGGGTTTGTCGGTAGAGTATCCGACAGATTATCATAATGGAGAGTCATGCCGCTAAAACACTGGTCAGCAACGACTCGGCAACCGGGAGGCGAATATCGTCTGCTCTTCCTCTCCTGGGACGACACAGTTCGTTCGCCCATTGCCAAGGCACTCTGGGATAAGCGAACCAGCGAGGGTATAACGGCATACTCAGCTGGCATTCACGCCGGACAGAAGGTTCACCACCTGGCGCATCATGTGATGTCCGAGGTCGGAATATCCCTGGCGGGATTGAGCCCCCGGGTAACGACGGAGGTCGCCGGAATCGGCTTCGACCTGGTGATTACCCTCAGTGAACGGGCACAGGCACTCTGTCCGAAATGGACCGGTTCACCGACGGTGAGCTGGCTCCTTGAGAACCCGCTGGAGGTTACCGCTGTCCACGGCGCGCAACTCAACGCTTTTCGTCGGCTGCGTGATAATCTGGACAATCGTATCCAGCGGCTCCTCAGCATCTCGCTGGAGAGGATGGTCGAACAGGCTCGTCACCTGAGCGATGGATAATAGAAAAAGAATTCGGAGAAATGAGAACTGAAGAGGTTAAAGTCATGATTCTGGTCGGTGGCCGAGGCGAGGAGCTTTCGGTGCTGACCGCTCATCGGGCGATGGCAGCGGTACCCTTCGGCGCGCGCTATCGGCTGATCGACTTCGCCCTCTCCAACTGCGTCAACTCCGACTTCTTCGATATCACCATTCTGGCGCAATACTTTCCAATCTCCCTGCTCAACCACATCGGTACCGGAAAGGCGTGGGACCTGGATCGTAAGCACACCGGGCTAAAGCTCCTCCAGCCGATCCAGACCGACACTGCCACCAACTGGTATCGGGGAACGGCGGATGCGCTGGCACGGAACCTCCGCCAGTTCCAGCGGCACAGCTACACCTTGGTTCTTCCCGGCGATCTGCTCTACAAGATGGACTTCTCCCGCCTGCTGCGCCAGCATAAACGCCGCCGGGCAAAGCTGACCATCGCCACGGCGACCGTAGCTCCAGAACAGGCACACCGCTATGGCATTGTCGAGGTTGGCGAAAACAACTGTCTGACCAGCTTTGTCGAGAAACCGAAACAACCGAGCGGTTCTCTGGCGAGTATGGCGATTTACCTCTTTGACACCTCCTTTCTAATCCAGCGACTGGATGAGCTGCCCGCCGGAAGCCACGACATCGTCCACGATCTCATCATCCCCGCCGTTGATGAGGGGATCGTCCAGCAGTATCGCCATGACAGCTACTGGGAGGATGTGGGCAGGCTGGGAGCCTACTATCGGGCGAATATGGAGCTGCTTTCCGAGGGCAACACCCTGCTTCGCAGAGACATGGAAAATCCAATTGCCACGCCGACCGACGAGATGCCACCGGCGAAGTTCGGTCCGTATGCCCGGGTTCGACGGAGTCTGGTCGCCAACGGCTCGATCATTAACGGCGAGGTTGTGAACTCTATCGTCAGCAAGGGCGTTTATGTGGAGGAGGGGGCGGTGGTGCGCGACTCGCTGCTCCTCGGTCATACACAGGTTCGCTCCGGTGCCGTCGTTGACCGGGCGATTATCGACAAGTGGTGTGAGGTCGGAGCCGGGGCGATGGTCGGCTACGGCGAGGTCGGTCGTGAGAACGAGCGTTTCCCAAAACTGATAACCAACGGGCTGACCCTGATTGGCAAGGCAAACAAGATTCCTGAAAAGATGAAAATCGGTCGCCAGGTCTGCCTGGATACAGCACTGGATATGGCGAGCCTGTCGCTGAACCTCCCCGGCGGCTCCTCCTGGGGCGAGTTCTCTATCTAACCAGTACCAACAAACTTCAATGAGCCTATGAAACCACAAGCGATTATTTTCCTGCTGCTCCTCTGTCTCTCCACCATCGGAGTAGCCAGCGAGAGCGAGACGCTCTACCTGAGCGGAGCCACGGCGGAGCAGGAACAGCAGCTTCGCCAGGTCTGGTCAAAGGCGCGACCTCTGCCGGCAGGGTTGAGCCTCGATTCTCCTTACCCGGAGTTACTTGCCCTGGCAATCGACGACGAGCAGCTCCTGATTATCGAGCTGTCGACGGGGGCGGCGGGACTGGCGGTCAGCGGACGACTCCTCGCCGAGGGAGGCTTTGACCTCGCCCTGGGAACAATCCACACCGGCTACGAACCAGAGCATTTGATAGAAGCGGTGTGGCAGCTTCAGGGACATGTTGAGTCGGAAAAGATTCTAAATACAGAGCGAGCGATTCCCCGCGAACTCTCGGCGTTGGTCGAGGAGCTGGAAGACCTGATCGGACAGGGCAGCGCGAGACCACCGGGGCGGCTCAATCAGCCCGCACTGCTGCGGGAACAGCGCAGTCATGCCTACAGTCGGGCGGAGGACGATTTCTTCCGTCAGCTCAATGAGGCTTTCTATCTGGAAACCCTGCTCGATGAAACAGGATACCGAAAAATCAAGGCTACGGTTCGCTTTCACCTCTACTGTTATCGCGATGAAAAACTGGAGGGCGGCATCCGACAGTTGAAGCTCCGCCTGAGCGACGACGGCATCCGCGCACTGGTACGGTTGATTCGAGGGTAGTTTCGGTACCAGCCACGGAATTGCGGGAATCCCAAGTGTTCACCATTTTTCAACGCGTCCTCTCTCCTCCGGTGAGGGTCGGGAGGACAGTCAGCAAACTTGTAATTGTCCCGCTATTCTTATCATCTTTGACGCTTGTAACGCTCTCAACTAAAAAAGACCCCAAGCGGGGTCTTTTTTAGTAACGGTTAAGCCTAGAACCAGATGAGGAAGATTCCGAAGTTGGCAAGGAGAGCCAGGATACCAAGGAGAATCGCGATGATGCCGAAGATTCCCTGCATCGGAGCGATCTTGGTGAAGATGGCCTCGCCTTTTTCGCCCATGAACTTGGCGATGAGGTTGAAACCGAGCAGGAAGCCCAGGACGATTTCAACGATGGCGAAGATCAGCGGAAGGATGCCGAAGGCCATGAAGCCGATAGCGGCGAGAAGGTCAATGACACCCCAGACCAGCATACCGATACCGATGATGCCCTGGAAAGGGGCAATTTTGCCAATAATGGCAGCGGCTTCGGGTTTTTTCTTTACGATCATTGATGCAGCACCAAGGATGCCACCAACGATCAGGATAATAGCGGTAAGCATGTGTTACCTCCGTTAGGGTAGGTTTGTGTTACGACGAACTAAAATGAGAACAAATCCGATGTCGTTTGCTGGCAGTAGCTGGCTCATCACAAACGAAGCCCTGTAAACAGCCCCCAGCAAACTAAGCAACTGGCAAGAGAATAGCCTCTCCCAAGCATGCTACTGTGGAAGTGTAGCAGAGCGTAGAAAATAGAGCAAGGATTTTCTTAGTTTTGTTGTGGATTTATTCGCCAGTGCCTTAAAAGTACGTCGTGAAAGCACTGGCGGGCATAATTTCAGCGTCAGCTACGCCGGTTCCAGATGGCATTCGTTCTCGACGAAGAGCCTTACCAGCTCTGGATCGAACTGGGAATCAACATTGCCCTCTAGCTCTATCAGGGCGCGCTCCAGGGGCAGCGGATGGCGGAAGGGACGCTCTGAGGTCATGGCATCAAAGGCCTCGGCGATGGAGAGAACCCGGGCAAGGAGAGGAATCTCTTTGCCAGCGAGACGATTGGGGTAGCCCTCGCCATCGAAGCGTTCATGGTGGTGGCGGATGATTTTCGCCACCCCGACAAGCCGGGGAACACCATTGACCAGAGCCTCGCCGACGATGGGATGCCGCCGGATGATTACCCATTCCGCTTCGTTCAGGGTGCTGTCTTTGCCGAGGATGCTCTCTGCCAAGCCGATTTTGCCGATGTCGTGGAGAATCGCCGCGAAGGAGAGGTCGGTGATCTCTTCCGGTGAGAGGTTCGCCGCCTGCCCCAGGCGTTTGGCATAGCGCATCACCCGCTCGGAATGCCCGCGATGATACTGGTCGCGCGCCTCCAGAGAGTTGATAATCGTCCGCACCGTGGAGAGATAGGAGTTCTCCAAACCGCTGTGCAGTTCCAGGCGATTTACGAAGGGCAGCAGCTTCTCCTGTAGCACCTCAAGCTGGTGGAGTTTTTCCACGGCGGTCTCTTCATCATTCCATGCCAGGACGAGGTAGCTATTCTCGCTAAGCTCCAGCCCCACGCCGGAGTGGGGACGCTGCCCAAAGGAATGCTCAAAGCGCAGGAAGTGCTTGTTCTCCATCAGCTTGACCGGGGTGTGCCGCGTTGTCAGATGGCTGAAGCCCTTCCAGGTATCGAGGAGCTTTTTACCACGGGGGAGCTTGATGTCTCTGGTAAGGCAGTCCGGCTCTCCGGCGGAGTTCTGCCAGATTGCGAAGGAGGCCGTTGGATTGAAGTTGCTGTACGTGTAACGAAGGAGGCGGTCGTAAAAGGTGCGCTCGACGAGGGTTTCGCCCAGCGCGTCCTCCAGATCCCGCAGGACAACCATTCCGGAAACCAGCGAGCGCAGATTGACCTTTAACGGATTCTTGTCCGGTAGCTCCAGTCCCAGCTCGATGTACGGCTCCAGCTGGAGGTTGAGCAGCTCCGCCAGTGCCTTGAGGTCGGACCGTCCCTTCGGAGCGCAGAGGATCACCTTGAGCAATCCACTGAGCTTGGGGTGCGTGGTGATTGCCTCGTAACCGTTCCCACAGGGGATTACCTCGCCCTTGCTCTCGGAGAGTGTCTTCATGCAGGGACCGGAGAGGCTCGCCTCGAAGTCCCGGCAGTGATGCTCCGCCGAACCGAGGCGTTCGATACCGGCACGGGTGAGGATGGTCAACTGCACCTGGGCAGACTGGGCAAAGTTATCGAGCAACCGGGCAAGATTCATCTTCTTCCATCCTTTGGTGATGGATCAATTCTGTGGATATTTGTAAATGTGTTCTTTTCTTTTGTCTGGGACAAGGGGCTTGAGCCACCTTGTGACTATGCAGCGTATTTCTACTTCTGCAAGGGGTTGAAATTCCTTGTCTTAACTACAACATCCAGAAGTTATTATGATGCGCAAGGATTCTGAAGCGACTGGGAAATCCAGTTTGTTCAGAACCCCTAAAACGGTATTACCAGCATGGAGTAGAGCCAGTTGAAAAGCTGGAAATAGGGAGCCAGCAGCCCCAGCCAGAACAGCCCGATGATGATAAAGAATCCAAAGGGAGCCAGCCGGGCGACCCAGTAAACCGCCTTCGGCGGCAGGAAGGTCATCAGCAGAGTGGAGCCGTCCAGCGGCGGAATAGGCAGCAGGTTAAAGCCACCGAGGATCAAATTGACCAGAATACCGTAGTGCAGGAACATCAGAACGATCCCCTGGGCGGTAACACCGTTGCTTTGGAGGAAGGGATCTAGCCCGAAGAGGTAGGCGACCTGGAGGGCGAGGGTGAAGAAGATGGCGAGGGTCAGGTTGGAGGCTGGTCCGATCAGAGCGATGGCGAGGTGGTCTTTCTTCGGGTTGCGCAGGTTACGCAGGTCAACGGGAACCGGCTTTGCCGCTCCAAAGATGAAGGGGGAACCGACGAGAATCAGGATAATCGGCAGGAGGATTGTTCCGATGAGGTCGATATGAGGGATGGGATTGAGGGTCAGCCGTCCGGCAAGCCGAGCGGTGTCGTCGCCCCGTCGGTCTGCCATCCAGGCATGCGCCGCCTCGTGAAAGGTCAGCGAGAAGAGCAGCACCGGAATTGCAATGATGATACTTTGCCAGTTCGTCAAGGCGGTCGCCTTCGCTGGATTTATTCGGGGATTTGTAAATGAATTAGGGCTTTTGAGCAGATGCCTATCTCATACTTCCGCAAGGGGTTGAAACCCCTTGTCTTAACATCAAACTCCGATAGCTGCTATAGCTTAAACAGCCCTAGAACGCCATGCCGAAGACCAGGCTGAAGCCGCCGATCTGGCTCTGTTCCTCGCTCCAGGAAAGCTCCAGGCGCAATTCCGCATTGAGCCGGAAGGCCTCGTCGCGGAAGAGATCAACTCCGGCGGCGATATGCGGAGTGAAGAGCAGCTCGGTGAACTCTGACCGGAAGCCGTCGTCGCTGTGGCGGCGGTCGCTCATCGAGAAGATGGTAAAGCCCAGCCCACCACCAAGATAGGGCGAGAAACGGTCGCCCAGTTGATAGTACGCGCCGATGGAGATTGGAATCGCCAGGAAGGTTGGCTCGCCGACATAATCCGGTGAGTTCCTGACCGAGTCGGTATAGAAGCCCAGCACCGCCTGCGCTTTGAAGTCGCCTGCCTCCAGATAGACCAATCCCTCAAACCGCCATGCAAGCTCGCTGTAGCCCAGATAGTTATTCTGCGAGAAGGGGGCAAAGAAGCCGAAGCGTCCGCCGTAGAGGATTTGGGAGCTGCCGCTGTTCGCTGAAGAGGTTGAGCTAGTCGAAGAGTTATCCTCCGGCGGAATCACCACCTGCCCCGGCGTACCGGGGAGTAGCTCATCGGCAGCCAGCGCGGAAGCTATCGCTAATAGCAGCAGAACCATCCAGAGTGATTTCATCCCGACCCCTCGAAACAATTTCTCACAGACTCTCTATTCTAGCTACTCGAAGCGAGCTTTTCAATTACTTTGACCAAACCTGGCAAAGAACCTAGCCCAGTCGAGCCTTGTAGGCGGTGATTCGCTCGATGGGGTACGGCTCGACCCCCCGTGCCTCGGCAAGGGCAAGGGAGACCAGGTCGCCCTGAAACACCAGCCCCAGCACGGCGGCAAGGGGACTCGGTCCGCTGCCCCGCAGGTAGATGGTCTGCTCACCATCATCAAGTACGCTGTCCAGCGGTGGTGGTTCCTGCGCCAGGGTCAGGCAGAGGCGGCTCGGCGGTCTTCCTGGTCCGGCAGCGGTGATTTCGTTATGAGCCAGCTCCGGCAGGGTCGCTGACCAGGCGAACTGCTTGGCGTTCTCGTTAAGCTGCTGCTTCAGCCGCAGGGCGGCGGCGGCGGTCAACGGACAGGTTCCATAAACGGTAATCGGTCGCTCGATTAAGCTCTTTGTTATCACAGAGATCGGCGTGAACTGGCTGCTGCCGAGGTTGCTCCGCAGCTGGGTCAGAGCGGCAACGGTTCGCTCAGGCTGCCATAGCTCAACTCCACTCAGGCGAGCGCAGACCCGCAGACCTGTTCCCAGCAGGAAGCCAAAGGCAGCCCTCGGTGGCAGACCGCCGGGAACGCTGAGGACAGGACGCTCCCGCTCCCGGAGGAGTTGCTCCAGCTTTCCGCCGGTGGTGATGCCGGTAACCGGAATCCCGGCGGCGAGGGCGTCGTTCACCGTCGCCAGGGTCTCCGCCGTATTGCCGGAGTAGCTGGTCGCCAGCACAGCATCGGCAGGAGTCAGCCAGCTCGGCGCGCCAGCCCAGTTCCAGGGGACAATCTGGACAGTCGTGCTATTTGCCAGGGCTGCCAGAAAGCGACCGGAGACTCCGCTGCCACCCATTCCGGCAACCAGAATCCGCCGGGGCGGAGCGTCGGAAAGCTCCAGCTTATCCAGCCCTTTGGCTCGGTAGGCAAGCTGTTCCGGCAAGCCGAGAGTCCACTGCCACATCTGCGCTGCACTGGGGTGAGCCATCGTTCTCCTGAGGTTTCGTAACCGCTGCATCACCATTCAAACAAGAGGGGGCCGTACAGCCCCCTCTTTGTAATCAACCATCGATGCTTGAGACAGGGAGCCGCTACTTATAGACCTTTGCCTTCTCTTCGCCGTTGATGACCCGGAGCGCACCCGCTGCCAAAGCACCGAGTTCGTCCTCGCCGGGATAGACCAGCACCTTGCCCAGCCAGTCGATGCGCGGCATCAGCGGGTTCATCAGGGCGATGTTGCGGGCGATACCTCCGGTGATGACCACGGCGTCGAGCTTACCCTCCAGCACCGCCGCCATGCCACCGATCTCTTTAGCGATCTGATACGCCATCGCGTCCATGATGAAGAGGGGCTTTTCTTCGCCAGCCAGCGCGCGCTTCTCTACATCAATCGCGTCGTCGGTATGCAGGTACGCCATCATCCCGCCCTGACCGACGCACATCCGCTTCAGTTCAGAGGCGGAGTATTTGCCGGAGAAGCAGAGCTTGATCAGCCCGGTGGTCGGCAGACCTCCCGTGCGCTGGGGAGAGAACGGTCCGCCGTCGTTGGCGTTGTTGACGTCGATCATCCGTCCCTGGCGATGAGCCGAGACGCTGATGCCGGTTCCCAGGTGGACGATGACCAGATTGAGCTTGTCGTAGGGCTTGCCCAGCTCTTTGCCAGCCCGTCGCCCCACCGCCTTGATGTTCAGGGCGTGGGAGAGCGACTTACGCTCCAGCTGCGGCAGACCGGAGATCCGGGCGACCTCGTCGAACTCGTCCACGCTGACCGGATCGACGATAAAGGAGGGGAGTTTCTCTTCGGTGCCGATTCCATGAGCCAGAACGCAGCCGAGGTTACTGGCGTGCTCCGCCGCCACGTTGCCCTCTTCCACATCCTTGAGCATCGCCTTGTTGACCTTGTAGGTTCCGGAGACCAGGGGCTTGAAGGCTCCGCCCCGTCCGACGATGGCATCCATATCGCCGGGAGCCAGACCGGCCTTGCTGATCGCCTCGACGAGGAGCCATTTGCGGAAGTCGTACTGGTCAACGATGTGGGTGAACTCGGACATCTCCTCGGCGGAGTGACGAATGGTCTCCGAGAATATCAGTCGATCATTCTCGTAAACTGCCACTTTGGTAGAGGTCGCACCGGGGTTGATTACCAGAATCTTTTTGCTCATCTCTGCCTCTGGCTCCTGGATTGGATGTACGTCAACGGGTTAAACAGACAAAATCCGCCGTTCGGCAGCATCACTCACCCTAAGGGTGAATGATGCTGTAATTTCATGTTAGCTGGCAGGTTGACCACTTACTCCGCAGAACCACGGGAGAAGACGTTGGCGATGGCGGACTTGAGGAACTCCAGCTTGACATCGCCGGAAACCCGGACGGTAACAATCCCGTCGCGGTCGTCGAGACCGACTACGGTTCCACGCAGACCACCGATGGTAACGACCTTGTCGCCTTTGCGCATGGCATCGACCATGGCTTTTTTCTGCTTGTCCTTCTTTTTCTGGGGCAGGATGATCAGGAAGAAGAAGATAGCGATGACGATGACGAAGGGGAGGATCATGCCGAGGATACCCTCAGAGCCGCCTTCTCCGCCGCCGCCCATAGCGTAAATCAGATTCGTAAACAAGTTGAACTCCAGTTTGAGGTTTCAGTTGATAGTAAAGACGCCGGAAGTTTAGCAGAAGCGGTGGGAAGGGTCAACGGCGTTCAGGGAATGAAGAGCTTCCGAGCCTGGGGAAGATAGTAAGCTGCCTCGTCGGTGAGTAGAGTAGGAAGGAGTCGCTCCAGTGCGGTCTTCGGCTCCTTGCAGATGATTATCGGCAGCGAGCCAAAGTCCTGCTGCTGAAGACTCGTAACCATCGTTATCTGAAAGCGTTCCAGCTTCCGTGTTGTTGTCCAGGCGGTCTGTCCGGCAACGGAGTATTCTTTGTCCAGCTGCCGCTTAATCGCCGCCGCACTTCCCAGGCGGAGCCAGCTTCCCAACGGTCCGGTTCCTTCGGGACAGGCAGCGAAGAAGAGTAGCCGTCCTCCGGGACGCAGTAATCGGCAGGCGTTGTCCAGAGCCTTGTGCGCCTGGCGCAGGTCAATATCCCAGGGATGCCCGCCAGCGGAGGCGATGACGACGCTGGCTCGCTCAAGCCTGCCAACGGAGTGGGTCTGGCGGTATTGCTCCACGGCGGCGTTGAAAGACTGCTCCGCTGCTCCGGCGATAACAGCCTGCGGGGAACCGTTGCTGTCGTTGACCACGTTGACGGCGAAGTTCACACCGACGATGCGTTGCGCTTCGGCGAGTTCCGCCGCCAGTGGATTGCCAGCCAGCTGACCCAGTTCTACGGCGGGATTGCGCTTGCCGTCGCTGCCGAAGACCAGCCGATGATTGGCGACGATGCTCTCACGGGCGCAGCTTCCGGGGAGGATCGCCTTGCGCCCACCGGAGAAGCCAGCGAAGTAGTGAACGTCGATCTCGCTCAGGGTAATCCGCAGCCCGGCGTTCATCACTACGCGATTGACCAGCAGACGGTTCCCCTGCCTGGTGATTCCGGCGTAAAGAAAGTCCCCGCCTCGGTCAGCCTGGGACTGAATCACTCGATAGCTTTCAAACACCTCCGCGCCCAGGTGGTTGAGCAGCTCTGCCTCGGTCAGTTCCCGATGCAATCCCAGGGCGATGACCACGGTGAGCTGATCTGGCGAGAGTCCACCCTGCTCCAGTTCGGTCAAGAGTCGGGAGAGAATCAGGCTGACGTGGGCGCGACGGGTCTGGTCGGGGACAATCACCACGGCGGTCTGCTCACCGCTCCGTCGAGCAAGCTCACTCAGCGGCGGAGAGGCGATTGGCTCTGCCAGTGTCTGTTCCAGTAGCTTCTCAGGAGGAGTCGTGGAGGCTCTCGCTGGTTCAATGACCTCAACCCCAGTGGGGAGAGCAACCTTGATGACCTCCCGACCTAAGCGGAGCAAAACCGATTTACCCCTGTTCATCGTTTACTCCTGCCAGAGCTACCTAGTCAGCAACGCCCGCACCTGCTCCACGGAGAGTATCTTGCCCTCGGAGACTACCTTGCCATCAATCGTCAGTGCCGGGGTGAACATGATTCCGGCTCTGGTGATCGCGTCAAGGGTCTCGACCTTGATGACAATTCCCTGCAGCCCCTCTTCGTCCAGTGCCATCAGGCAGTTGTCGTACATCGTCGCGCATTTGGGGCAACCCATCCCAAAGACCTTCAGCTCGTGCATTTTTCTCCTGAAGCAGAAGCTATACCACAAATCATCTTACCCAACCAGCAACGCCCGGATCTGCTTCACCGTCAGCAGCTTACCCTCAGAGATCAACTTGCCGTCAATCATCAACGCCGGAGTAAACATAATCCCGTTTTTGGTGATCTCGGTTACCTCCTCAACCTTCGATACCGTCCCCTGAAGGCTCTCTTCAGCCAGGGCGGCGCGACAGTTGTCGTACATGGTGGCGCACTTGGAGCAACAAGAGCCAAATACCTTAATCTCACGCATAGCTTCTCCTCAACCTAGTAGCGAGACTGCTACAAAGTTTGCGGGACACGGCGTACCGTGTCCCTTTGGCTAACCGATACGGGCTAATTCAGCGGAGTAATCCACTCCTCGCCCAGGCTTTCGTTACCCGGCGAGAACCATTCACCCCGCCAGATGTCTTCTTCCATCAGCTCGTAGATACCGACACCCAGCTCGAAGACTACGAAAAAGGTCTCGTCATCAATCATCAACGCGCCGCCACTAACCTCACTACCGTCTTCGTCAAAGGTCCAGCGGGCAGCCGCTCCGGCTCCCAGGGGATGAGTCTGCAGAACAGCTGTGTACTCGGTTCCGTCGGGGTTGGTTCCCCGCACCTCGAAGTCAATCGGACGGGGCCAAGGCTGAACGGTCAGGACATCTTCGGTAGCGGGCAGCGAAACTTCGCCAGCCTCGGCAGACAGAACCTCTACGCCCAGCTCATTGCCGCTATACCAGATACCGTTATAACCATCCTTCGTCTTGCGGAAAACCTCCAGCACTGGTCCCTCGGCACCGATAACCAGCAGATCATCGCCGTAAGCCATCCCAAAGCCCAGATAAGAGTTTTCCCCGCTAAGTACGGTTAGTTGGTAGATGCCCTCGACCTCAGCCTCGATGATAACAGCATCACCACTATAGTTTGAACCGTCAATGTTCGCTCCCAGTACCTGATATTCCTTCATCTCACCACTAAAGAAATCAGCGGTATCGGCTACCTCCGGCACTTCTCCGCTCGCCGGACATTGCCCCGCAGCCTCAGCACTAGCAGGTTCAGCGGCGGGGTCGGGGAATTCCTGCTCCTCTTCACAACCGAGCAACAGCAGCGACATAAGCAACAGCAGAACGATGGCGAGCTTCTTCATTGTACTCCTTGGAGAGTGAGCCTTAGAGAACGAACCTACGAACGCAGAGAGTAACAGCCCACTGGAAAGGACGCAAGCACGGGTTATCACCCGCTGGTCGTTCTCCAGGCGCGGGGTTGAGACAAGGGGTTTTAACCCCTTGCCTGACAATACCGCGTACTCTAATTTTGCAAGGGGCTGAAGCCCCTTGTCTTAAAAACCTCATGAAACTCTATCATCATCAGATCGGCAGAGTCGGGAAGATTGTCCCGAAGATATAGCCCGCCGCTGTGGAGAGAATAATCACCAGAGCCAGATAGCCCGCCGTCTTCTTTGTACCAAGGACGGAGCGGATGATCAGCAGGTTGGGCAGCGAGACCGCCGGACCTGCCAGCAGCAGAGCCAGAGCCGGTCCTGGTCCCATCCCAACCCCGATCAGAGCCTGCAAAATCGGAACCTCGGTCAGGGTGCAGAAGTAGATGAAGGCTCCAAGAACCGATGCCACCAGGTTCGCTATCAGAGAGTTCCCGCCGACGGCGGCGTTGACCCATTCCGGGGGGATCAGCCCTTCGTGTCCCGGTCTGCCAAAGAGGAAGCCGGAGATCAGCACGCCCATCAGCAGTAGAGGGACAATCTGTTTAATCAGGTTCCAACTGGAACCGCCCCACGCCTTCATATCGTCTTTTTTGAACCAGCGGAGCAGCTCGATCCCCAGCAGAAGCAACGCGCCACCCGCCAGCCAGAAGCGGTGGTCGTGGAGCCAGTAGCCGATGCCATCGCCGTCGCCACTGGGACTGCTCCAGTTTAGCAGAACAAGGAAGGCGATCATCGTGAAGAAGAAGAGACCGTCCTGCCAGGGTTTTCTCCGCTGAGTCGTCTCGGCATCAGCGGTGGTCAAGGCACCAGCCAGGCGTTCTTTGTCTTCTTTTTTGAAAAGACCGGACATCGTTAACCCGATGACAATGCTGAAGAGAATCGCCCCCACAGCACGGGCGATTCCCAGCTCCGGACCGAGAATCACGGCGGTGATAATAATCGCCGCCACGCTGATTGCCGGACCGGAGTAGAGGAAGGTCGTCGCTGGTCCGATTCCGGCTCCCCTGCGGTAGATTCCGCTGAAGATCGGCATCACCGTGCAGGAGCAGACCGCCAGTACCGCTCCGGAGACGCTGGCAACGCCGTAGGCGAGGAACTTGTTCGCCTCCGCACCCAGATAGCGCATCACCGAGCCACGGGCGATGAAGCTCTCTAACGCGCCAGCGATGAAGAAGGCGGGGAGCATGGCGAAGAGGAAGTGATGGCGGGCGTAGTCCACCGCCATCGCCAGAGCCTCACCGGCGGCGGCTCCGGCGCGGGGAGTCTCCAGCGGCAGAAAGTACAACGCCAGGAATCCGCCAATCATCAGGAAGAACTTCGTCCGATCCTTCATTTGTCAAGCCTCCACAGGGCTATTGATATTGACTGCGTGTTTGCAGGAGTACGGCGTGTCGTATCTTTTGCTCATCTAAGATTGTAGCTAATCACAGCTATCGCAGCTCTGGCAGCCGTTAACTGCGGGCGACGCCTCGGAGCCATCGAGATCAAAACAGCGGAGAATCCGCACCACCCGTTCATCGGCGAGGCGGTAGAGGTGCCGCTTGCCAACCTTGCGCATACTGACGATGCCCAGCTCGCGCAGCCGAGCCAGATGGCGGCTGATGTTCGACTGCTCGCCGATGCCAGGCCACAGCTCGCAGACGCAAAGCTCTCGGGGCATCAGACGCACAAGAAGCCGCAGTCGGGTCTCCACGGCAATCGCTGCGAGGACAGTCTGTGCCTCAACAAGCCGATTTTTTTCGTCGCTCATTTTCCCTGCCTGAAAGCACACCATCAAATGACTCGCCAATCATATTACTGAATAATCATGGATGTCAAGGGCTTTTGTCCGCTGAGTAAGTATTAATTTACGTTTGTCAGGGACAAGGGGCTTCAGCCCCTTGCCGATTTACAGCGTACTCCAGCTCCAGCAAGGGGTTAAAACCCCTTGTCTTAACCTCAAAATCATGCAGATGTTATAGCATCAAGAGGTGTTGATACAGCAGTGAAGACTAGTTTTGCAAAAATCTCCGAATGATAAAAATCGTGCTACGAATCCGAAGAATCGTAGCACGATTTGGCGATTAAACTCGACTTTACAGCTAAAGCTCCTCAAGCAGGCGGTCAATATCCTCGGTATTGTTGTAGAAGTGCAGCCCGACCCGGAGGTTACCTTCTCGCGCGGAGAGGATGATGTTCCGCTCCAGGAGCCGCTTTACCGTGCCAGCGGGATCATCAACCCGGAAGGCGACGATACCCGACCGCAGCGGTGAATCCACCGGTGTGGTAATACTGTAACCCTTTGAACGCAGTCCGCTTACAAGATGGTCACAGAGGGCGATGATTCGCTCCTCAACCTTCCGTTTGCCCAGGTCGCGAAGGTAGCGACAGCTTGCCCCCAGAGCGAACTGGGTCAGCAGCGAGTTGCTGCCGATCTCCACCCGCCGGGCATCCTCCGCCAGGGTGAACTTATAATCCACCAGATTGCTGAAGTCGTCCAGCTCACAGTTCGGGGTCATCGAGAGCCAGCCAACACGGTCGGGATGAAGGTTCTCCAGGAGCATCGGGCTGAGGTAGGCAAAGCCGCCGCCCTGGGGGCTGAGGCTCCACTTGCCGCTGCCGCTGACCAGCACGTCGATGCCCGCCAGGTCAACCCGCATCGCCCCGACACCCTGAACGGCATCAAGGACGAAGAAGACCTTCTTCTCGGCGCAGAGTTCACCAATGGTGGCGGTGTCGATTCTCGCTCCATCGGCGAAGCCAATCCACGAGAGAGCAACGACCTTCGTCCGCTCGTCCATCGCCTCGCGAAGCTGGTCAACACTGATTCCGGCGGGATTGCGATCCAGCAGCCGCACCTCTATTCCCCGAAAGGTCAGGTTCAGCCAGGGGTAGATGTTGGCGGGGAATTCGCCCTGAGCGCAGATGATGTTGTCGCCACGCTTAAGCGGTAGCGAACCCGCCGCCATGGCGATTCCGCTGGAGGTGTTCGGAACCAACCCGATGGAGGTTACCGGGGCGTTGATCAAGTCCGCCATCGCCTGCCGTGCCTCGGCAAAGCCATCGCGCATTCCCTTAATCTGGCTGGGATGAACGGTCAGCATCTCGTCAGCGATGGTCTTGATAATCTCCCGCGCCGGAGGCGAGAGCGGCCCTCGGCTGGCGTGGTTGAGGTAGGTGTAGTTTTTGGTAACCTCAAAGCGGTCGCGCTCGACCAGTAGTTCACGATGGACAGGACTCACGGGGTCTCCCTTGTCGGTGAGCGGCTGGATGGGGGGCTAAACTAAAGACAAAGAAAGCGAGCTGGGATTATCTCCCGACCCGCAATACTAACCCTAACTCACCCAAACGGCAATACGGTTGTTAGCCGCCAGGTCTTTACTCGATGGCGTGGAGCTTGCCGTCCTCGGTAACGAGAATCAGCAGTCCATCGGCATAGGCTGGCGAACCGACTAAGGGAGCAGCGAGCTGGAGCTTCCACTGCTCTTTGCCCCTCGTAACTTCGAAGGCGTGGAGCTTGTTCTCACTATCCCCGACGATAACCGATTCGGCGATAACCGTGGGGCAGGTATGCAGCGTATGCTCAACCCCAACGTTCCAGAGCCGCTGGGCATCCTCTACGTCGAGTACCTCCAGGTAGTTCTGGGCGACGGTGAAAATACGATTGTTATCCACAACCCCAGCGTAGTGAAGGGTGTCCAGGGTATCGTAAACCCAGAGCTGCTCGCCGCTCTCCACATCGAGGCAGTAGAGCTTACCACGCTTCTTGCTGCTCTCCGGCAGCGAATAGAAGACCCGCTTTCCATCGAGGGTCGGGCAGCTGGTGGTCTTGCCCAGCGACGGTGTCTTCCAGCGGGTGTCGCCGGAGCCTACGTAAAGTGCCAGCAGGCAACCGTCGTAGGTTCCAAAGTAAACGCTGCGTTGCTTACCGACCGGCTCGCTGAATGCCGATTCCCAGGGGCTGACCCAGCGCATCTGCCCGGTCATCGCGTTCAGGCAGACCAGCAGTCCGTCTCGAGTGGTTACGAATAGCAGGTCTCCGTTGGCAGCCGGGGTGTTCTGGATGATGTCATCGGTACGGAAACGCCAGCGAATCAGCCCGGTCTCGATTCCCACGGAGTAGAGGTAGTGGTCATCGCAGGCGACGTAGGCGAAGCCATCCCAGGAGGTGGTAACAGGGGTGGTGATTTTTCCGTGAAAGGACAGCTTCCAGACCAGCTCGCCAGAATCCAGCCGGAGGCAGTGCAGCTCGTGACCGTCGGCAGCGGCGGTGAAGATATGCCGAGTGGTAACGGTGGGGGCGGTCTGCACCCCGACCCCAACGGCGTAGCTGTAGCGAACCTTACCCACCGGAGTCTTGCTGGTATCGCCGATGGCTCCGGTGTGCGCCGGGTTGCCCCGATACATCGTCCAGGTAAACTGCTTGTCAACATTGAAGCGGTCGAAGTAGCTGTTGATTGTTTCGCGGAGTTTGGCGGTGAGGTGATCCACTTCAGACAGGGCGTTCCTGCGCAGGATCTCCAGCTCCTCCACCGTAATCTCGATTTTAGACATCGCTCCATTCCTTTGTCCGAATGTAATAATTTTGTGTTTGCTCTTAGGACTTCATTAGCATTGTAGCCAGAATTGTTAGTCTTGTCAATAAAATGGTTACAAAAGAGAGGATAAATCGTTCCTGAGTAGTCAGGCAACTTTTGAACGGAAATCAACGTACTGGAATCCTGCGGATGTTACCGTCGAGGCAGTCTCCCTTTGTCTCTGACTGGCGAGGTCAAGACTTATTCAAAGGTCTGGTTGCGATGGTTTCGCCGAGCTAAACATTCCTCGGAAATCTAAGGTATAATGACCGCCGTTCTCTCAGACCTCACCCTCACAAAGGACACCTCCATGCGTTCTTTCAATCGCTTTATGCTGCTTCTGCTCATTCTTACCCTCTCCGGCTCGGTACTGGCGCAGCGGGTCGTGCGTCAGGAACTGGACAACGGTCTGGTCGTTGTCGCCCTGGAGAACCACTCCAGCCCCACAGCGACGGTGCGGGTCTACGTTCGCACCGGAGGAGCCTACGAGGGTGAGTATCAGGGAGCTGGCATCAGCCACTTCTACGAGCATCTCCACGGCGATGCCACCACCACGCTGACAAAAGAAGAAATTGACATCTGGGATGAGTCCCTCGGCGGAGCCTCCAACGCCTGGACATCGAAGACCACCACCTGCTATCACCAGGTAACGACGGTGGAGTTCTTCGACAGCCTGGTGGAGCTGATGGCGGAGACCCTGCTGCGCCAGGACTTCAACGACGAGGTCATCACCAGCCAGAAGGGGATCATCACCAAAGAGATCAACATGAACAACGACGAAGCCCCGACCCGGCTCTACTACCGCTTCCTTCATACACTGTATCCAGACAGCCCCGTCTCCGATCCCATCCTCGGCTACCCGGACAAGTTTCTGGCGGTTACCGAGGAAGACCTGCGGGACTACTACGGCGAACGCTATACCCCTGATAATATGGTCGTCGTCGTCGCTGGCGACCTCTCCGCCGAAGAGATGATCGCCAAGGTGAAAGAGGAGTTCGGCGATGAGGTACCGTCGGGGATTGAGCCACCGACGATTCCCTCACCGGAACCGCTGATGGGTCCGCGCTACAGCGTGGAGTACAGCACTTTCGACACCGTTCAGCTTGCCTTCGGCTGGCGCACCGTTCCGCTTTGGGCAGAGGAACTTTACCCTCTGGATATTTTGATGAACGCCCTCTCCCACGGACGCTCCAGCCGCCTCTATCAGGCTCTCCGTGAGGAACGCGCCCTGGTTTCCTCGGTAGATGTCTCCAGCCATACTCCGACCTATGACGCGGGCAGCTTCGCCGTTTATCTGGCAACGGAGCCGGAGAAGCTGGCAGAGGCGTACGCGGTCGCCTACGACGAAGTGATGGCGATGCGCGATGAGCTTCTGAGCGACGAAGAGCTTGAACGGGTGAAGAACGGTTTCCTGACAAATCACCTCTTCTACAACGAGGAGCTGACCGACCAGGCATCGCAGCTCGCTTCCGATGCTCTGCTGGGCGATCTGGAGTTCTCGACCCGCTACGTGGAGGGCTGCCACGGCGTAACCGCCGAAGAGGCACGGGAGGCTGCCCGCAAGTACTTCTCGCCGGACAACCTCTTCGTTACCGTCCTCTGGCCTGCCTCCGCAGGTGAGTTCGACCCGGCTTTCTTTGGAGAGAATCTGGAGCTGGTGGAGAGCGGCCTGAGCGGAGAGAAGGTCGGCTACGCTGGCTGGCAGGAGTCGCTGGGTACGGTTGAGCATGGCGACCCGGACAGCTACTTCGTTTATGAGAATACAACAACCGCGATGGTTTCTAACGAACATCGCTTCGACCACTCTAGAGTCAACGACCTGGCGGTGGATTACCCCTCCAACTGGGAGTTCGACCTCTACGAAGCCGGTGAAGGTGGCGAAATCGAGTTGTTCACCCTGGACAACGGTCTGCGGCTGATGGTGCTGGAAGACCACAGCATCGGCTCTGCTACCGTGGGAGCGTTGATTGACGGCGGTCTGCGGGCGGAACAGCCCGGTGATGCCGGGGCAATGAGCCTAATCGCCCGACTGCTCCTCGGTGGGACAGAGAGCCGGACAAACGAAGAGATTAACCTGACTCTGGAAGAACGGGGCGGCTTTATCCACTCCTCCACCAGTCGGGACTATGCACAGCTCTCTGCCAAGGTTTTGAGCGAAGACGCGCCGCTGGCTCTGGAGCTAATCACCGACTGTCTGCGCAACTCCACCTTCCCCGCCGAGCGGATTGAGCTGGAGCGGGAGAAGATGCTGGCAGAGCTTGCCGTCCAGAAGGACGACCCCTTCACTCAGGCGTTTAAGGTAGCACGGAAAACCTTCTTCGGCGAGCATCCCTACGGACATCCCTATCTGGGTGAGGAAGACTCACTGATCGCATTAGACCGCGATGACCTGCTCCGTTACCACGACGAGCTGTTGAATCCAGAGAAGATCATCCTGCTGGTCAGCGGTGCTGTGGATTCTATCTCGCTCTATCAGCAGCTTGAGGAGCTTTGGGGCGACCTGCCTCGGAGTAGCGTCAAAACAGCCGATCCCGGTGATCCCCAGTTCTCCTCCGAAGAGCAGGACATCACCGTACCGACGGAGCGGGAACAGACCGTCCTCTGTTGGTACTGGCCCGGCTACAGGCTCAACGATGGCAAGAACTACACCATGCGCCTCCTCGATTCCGTCCTCTCCGGGGTCTATCTGCCCAACGGGCGGCTGCACTCTTACCTCCGGGGCGAGGGGCTGGTTTACGCCGTCCACGCCTTCGGGCAGTTCACCTTCAAGCCCGGAGCCTTCATCATCTATCTGGGTACAGAGCCGGGGAAGGTCGAGCGAGCCGCCGAGATCGTCCGCCGAGAGCTTGACCTGATTGCCAGCGAGGCGGTTCCCGCCGACGAACTGGAGCGGGGCAAGACGATGCTCAAGGTCAGCCGCTTCGTCTATGACCTCTCCACCGCCTCGGCGCGGCTTAACGAAGCCGCCTACTACGAGCTTGCCGGGCTGGGCTACGATTTTGCCGATGACTTCGCCGAGCGGATTGACGAAATCTCCGCCGAGGAGCTACGCAGCTTCTCTGAAGAGCTGCTGAGTCAGCCCTTCACCTTTGTCCAGTACGGTAACCTCTAGCATTTCAATGAGTTAAACGAGGATGCTCTATGTCTCTCTGGTCCGCTGTTGTTGTGATTGCCTTCCTGGGCTGGCTGGGTTCGCTCTTCGGCTTCATCCGTCGCGCCCTGACCCCGGAGGCGAAGCTGATTGCCCCGAAGGCTCTATTCTGGGGCGGACTGGTTGTCCTCTGCTGGGCGGGCTGGATCGTCGGGCTGCTCAACGCCTAGCGATGGTGAGAGAAAAGAGTATGTATAAAGACGGGAGCATTGGCTCCCGTCTTTTCGGTAGTCCCATATATTGTGGAGCTTCCAGAGACAAGGGGCTTTAGCCCCTTGCAGGGTTGGGGTACGTCGTTATTCAGCAAGGGGTTAAAACCCCTTGTCTTAACATCAAAACCTTACGCTCTTTATAGTTGAGTTATTCAATAATCCATTTACCCCTTCACACCCCGTGCCACGGTGTAGCCCCGGGGTGCGTCGAGCCAGTCTATCTCGCTGAAGTAGCGTTGCAGGGTCTCCTCGAAGGGCATCCGCTCCTGAAAGACCACCCACAGCTCACCGTCGCTCTTGAGCAGGCGGTGGCTCGCCTCGATGAACCGCTCGCCGAGGCGGTGGCTCGGCTGCGCCCCTTCGTGAACCGGCAGGTTGCTGATGACCATGTCAAAGGAGCCGGAAATGTCTCTGCCCACATCGGCGGATAGCACCGTGGCGCTGGGGTAGTCGTTCAGGGTTCTACGGGCAGATTCCACGGCAAGGGCTGAGGAATCCGTTGCCACGACCTTAGCGGCTCCGTGTTTCGCCGCCGCCAGAGCCAGCACCCCGGCACCACAGCCGAGGTCAAGCACCCGCAGGTCGGCGTAGTCGTTGGGCAGCCAGTGGAGCAGGGCCTCGGTTCCGTTGTCGAGGCGTTTCCACGAGAACACTCCGGGCTGGGTGTAGATTGTCCCGATGCCTTCGACCTCGTAGGCTGCTTCCGGCTCGGTTATTGGAGTTGAACCTGCCAGTGGTTGACGACACCGCCAGAGGCGGCAATGCCCCCGGCTTACGTTCTCGACCTCCCCAAAGAGCGAGCGCAGGGTTTTGCCAAAACCCTTGATTCCACCCTTGTTCTCTCCAGCGAAGAGCAGCTCGCCATCAGCGGAAAGATGTGCCGCCGCCCAGGCGAGCATCCGCCGTCCCCGCTCCCTATCCTTCGACAGGCGAAGGAGAATCCGCTCCCATTCAGCTTCAGCGGGGAAGGCTCGCTGTTCTCCGCGAAGATAGTCAACAAGGTTCAGGCGGGTGAGGTCGTCCTCAACCCAGATTAGCTCTCCACCTCGCTCTGACAACCGCAGCAGCAGCTCCGCCTCTCCCGGCTCCCACGCCAGCAGGCTGCCCGCGCTCTCACCCAGACCCTCCAGCAACAAATCTCCCACCACACTGAGCATCGTTCAGCCTCTCTCTATCAGAAAGACACGGCGTGCCGTGTCCTCGCAAGTATTGATTTGATAGAAACTTACCTTAGTATCGTCCACCGATAGCACCGAGGAGCAACCGTTCCAGCTGTTCCTGCGTCAAACCCTCCGTCGCCGCGGCTTCCGCCAACCAGGCGTTGTACTCACCGTCGGCTTTCTGCGAAGTCGGTTCATCGCTCTGAACCTGCTCGGCGAGCTGGCTGAGTATTGCGCTGTTCTCTGTTACCAATGTGTCAAGGCGAGCCTGAAGCTCCGTTGTCAATTCCTGACCCGCCAGAATATCCGCGAAGCTCTCGGCGACCTCAAGTGGCTCAACAGCGACAACCTCATCATCGACAGGCTCCGGAGACTCACCGCCGCAGGCGATGCTGAGAATCGTCCCCATCAAGAGAAAGAGGAAGATGCCGATGGCTATCTTGTAAAACTTTGTCAGGTCAATAGCCATTGAAAGTGCCTCGGCTCATGCCCTGACCTGACTGCAAGCGGTCGAGATAGCGAGCCAGCAGGTCAACCTCCAGATTGAGTAGCCGTCCCGGGGTCATCTCGCCGATGGTCGTTACGGAGACGGTGTGGGGAATCACGCCGACGGAGAACCGCCTCGCTCCCGCCTCGATCACGGTGAGGCTCACGCCGTCCAGCGTTACCGAACCCTTCGGGGCAATGTAGCGTGCCAGCTGTTCGTCTTCGAGGAGTAGCTCCAGCCGCCACGCCGCGCCGTCCGGTCGCTTCTCGGTCAGCCGAACCGTTCCATCCACATGCCCGGCTACCAGGTGTCCGTCCAGCCGCGCTCCCAGTTGTAGGGCTG
>Ga0190344_1000241_pt1 | contig 31802 bp, 28 predicted proteins | sample 48721323_MG_FD_161662 | JGI IMG/M metagenome (GOLD analysis project Ga0190344, IMG submission 161662) | Hydrothermal vent microbial mat bacterial communities from Southern Trench, Guaymas Basin, Mexico - 4872-13-2-3_MG | ecosystem: Environmental > Aquatic > Marine > Hydrothermal vents >... | reverse complement strand
ATTCCCAAAGCCATCATTGAGACCTGTGAGGAGAGGAAAATTAATTTAATGGTGCTGGGCTGGGAGGGAGAAAAGCCGGCTCGCAACAGAGTTTTTGGAACAATTCTGGATGAGATCATAATGAACACGGTTTGTGATATTGTCCTCATTTGCCGGCCCCCGGCTGAGGAAGCCAAGATATCGCGGATTCTCATTCCAGTAAGCACTATAAAATACGCTGTTCTCTCTTTACAAATGGCAGAAATATTGGTGAAGGACAAACAAATCCCCATTGTTCTTTTCCATGCCACTTACAGAGATGATATCGGAGAAATAAAAAAATATTATGAAAGTGAACTGAGAAAGCTGAACTGCGGAATAAATCCTGATATATACGAAGTTAAGATCAGCAAAGCATCCAGGCTGTCAGATAGTATTCTCGAAGAGGTCCGAAGTGATGACCTCGTTATTATGGGCGCTCCGGAAGAGGGATTGGTGAGGCGTGCTATGTTTGGAGATATTCCCCTGGAAATCGCTAGACGGAGCAAAGCATCTCTTATTCTGACTAAAAAATATACAGGCCATGTGAAAACATGGTTCCAGAAATTTTTTGGTTCCAGGAAGACCATTCTGTAATAGGATTTTAGAAGAAATTTAAAGGGTCCTGGCCTTTCACTTTGTGGCTTGTGTTTTTCTTTTTTTTATAAGGGATCTGGTTTTTTTTATGGCCATTCCCGTAAGGGAAGAAATAAAAGGAAAAGCAACTAGAAGAAGGGTTATATACGTTGTTAATCCATGGCCGATTCTTTCAATGACCTTATAAAGCTCATCAAACCAAATTGTCCAGCAGACCACACCCACCCACATCGAAGGGATTGCAATGGTAAGGGATGGTATTGTTTTATATCCTTCAGCACGGGCAATGAGAAAACCCATTATGGCACCGGTCATGGGAAAAGGCATCCATACAAATGCGACGATTCCTATCCAGCTCCATTTTTTCATTTTCTCAGCCCTTTTTTCGGCCTTTTTCATCCGGGTTTCAACAAATATTTTGAACAGTTTGAATTCTTTGGCTTTGACCCATAGAAATCCAATGACGGAGAGCATGATGAGGAGAAAGGCAGTGAGATAGGCGAGAATGATAAGGATTATAGTGGCTGTAGGGAAATTAAATTCAAGGCCCGCTCCGATAATGGCCAGCCTTCCTCCAAGGTGAAAAGCGGTAACCATTGAGATCAACTTTAAAGCCAGGGAAGGTTTTGATACAAATATGACGAAGATGATGCAGATCTCGATGAAGAGAAGAACCAATCCAATAAAGAAGGGGATCTTTTCATTATTAATTCCAAGGATGTTCTTTTCTTTGTATGAATTCATTTTTATTCCTATTCAATACATTTTTAAGGCATAAATATCAAGATTTTTTAAGGAGAACAGATGAGAAAAGAGACCTGGACAAAGAGAATTGTTGAATAATTGTCTGTAAAATAATATCTTATTTACTGATGAAACGATTGATGTAAGCAAAGGAGAACCATGAGAAAATATGCCCTTGGGCTGGACTTTGGAACCAATTCATGCCGGGCATTGATCGTTGATATCTCAGACGGTAGGGAAATCGCAACAAGTGTTTTTCCCTATCCATCCGGAGATGATGGTGTGATCATTGACGAGAAAGAGCCTGATATAGCAAGACAGAGCCCTGAGGATTATCTCATTGGAATGGAAGAGTCTGTAAGGGCCGCTGTTAATAAGGCTCTAAATAGTGACCCTGAGTTTGATCCTCAGTATATCATCGGAATTGGAATAGACACCACAGGGAGCAGTCCAATGCCTGTTGATGCCAGAGGAGTGCCTCTGAATACACTTCCTGAATTCAAGGACAACAAGGACGCTTTGGTCTGGCTGTGGAAAGACCATTCAAGTCATTATGAAGCCGCACAGATCACAGAAAAGGCCCGGGAGTTGCGTCCTCACTATTTGGAGAAAATCGGGGGAGTTTACTCTTCAGAATGGTTTTGGTCCAAAATATGGCACTGCAGGAATGGTGCCCCAGATGTTTTCGACTCAGCCCACAGCTTTGTGGAGATTTGTGATTATTTGCCTGCTGTTTTAACGGGTGATACAAGGCCGGAAAAAATAAGGCGAAGTATTTGCGCAGCTGGTCATAAAGCCATGTACAATGATGAATGGGGAGGTCTTCCTGACAAAGATTTTCTCAATGCGCTGGATCCCCGCCTGTCCGAACTCAAAGACAGGCTGTATGAACAGGCTTATCCGTCGGATAAACTGGCAGGTCGTCTTTCTTCTGAGTGGGCAGGTAGGCTCGGATTAAGCGAAGGCATTGCCGTTGCCGTCGGGGCATTTGATGCGCATATGGGCGGAGTGGGGGCAGGAGTCAAAGAGGGGACACTTGTAAAAATACTCGGGACAAGCACCTGTGATATTCTGGTTAGTGCCAAGGAAAAAGGGCCCATAAATATTCCTGGAGTGTGCGGTATCGTAGATGGCTCGGTCATACCCGGATATTATGGCATTGAAGCGGGACAATCAGCGGTAGGCGATATTTTTTTGTGGTATGTTGAAAAGCTCGTGCCGGACAGATATGGAAAAACGGTTGATGAGAAATTTAAAAATCTTGAGTCAGAAGCTCTCAAACAGAGACCCGGAGAGCACGGCCTTCTTGCTTTGGACTGGAACAACGGGAACCGTACTATACTAGCCGATGTAAGGCTGAACGGACTCCTTATCGGTCAGACGCTTCATACAGAACCACATGAGATTTACAGAGCTCTTATAGAAGCTACAGCTTTTGGAGCCCTTACCATTATCAACCGTATTCAAGAATATGGTGTCTCGATCAAGGAGATTATCAACTGCGGAGGCCTGGCAGCAAAAAGTCCGTTTCTCATGCAGGTTTATGCTGACATTCTCGGGCGTCCTATGAAGGTATCGAGAAGTGACCAGACACCTGCTCTAGGTGCTGCTCTTTTTGGTGCAGTAGCAGCCGGAGAAGAGAAAAGTGGATATAAAAGCATAGAGGAAGCTCAAAAGAAAATGACGGGCGTAAAAAAAATTACTAATCCAAACCCCAAGCATCATGAAATCTATCAGAAGATGTACGCCCTTTATAAGAAGCTCCATGATGCTTTTGGGACTAAGGAATGGACCGGAAGCCTCTACAATGTGATGAAGGACCTGATAGATCTCAGGGAAACGCAGAGAAGGGGGAAACATGCTTGAAGGATTGAAGCAAACGGTTTGCAGAGCCAATTGTGATATCATAAAATCTCATCTCGTCACTCTAACATGGGGAAATGTGAGTGGTTTTGATAACCAAAAAAAACTGATCGTCATAAAACCCAGTGGTGTCTCCTATGAAGAATTAAAGCCGGAATGTATGGTCGTGGTCGATCTTAAAGGTTCTATAGTCGAGGGTGATCTTAAACCTTCTTCAGATACTCTCATCCATATAGAGCTTTATAAAGTTTTTAATGGGATTGGTTCAGTTGTCCATACACACAGTGATTATGCATCTATGTTTGCTCAGGCACGAAAGGAAATTCCCTGTTTGGGCACAACCCACGCTGATCGTTTTTATGGGAGTGTGCCTGTAACCAGACCGTTAAGGCAGGACGAGGTGGAGAGAAGTTATGAAAAAAACACGGGAAGTGTTATTGTCGAGACTTTTAAAAAAAGAGACCCTCTGGCTTGTCCGGCTGTGCTTGTTTCAGGTCACGGGCCTTTTGCGTGGGGAAAAACTCCTGATGAAGCTGTGGAGACCAGTATAGCTCTTGAAAAGATCGCCAAGATGGCATGGGGAACATTGGCCTTAACATCAAAGGAGAAAGTCCTGCCCGATTATATATTAAAAAAACACTTTTTGAGAAAACACGGGCCAAATGCTTATTACGGTCAAAAAGGAGGCAAGGAAGATGATTAATATTCCAAAAATAAAGCTGGGGATGGCGGCTGTGAGCAGGGACTGTTTCCCTGTTGGATTGTCAAAAAAAAGACGGGAAAAAGTCCTAGAGAAATGCAGGGATAAAAAAATCAATATCATAAAAATCGCTACTGTTATCGAGAATGAACAGGATGTTGTGAGAGCTCTGAAAGAGATCAAGGACCAGGATATAAATGCGCTTGTTGTTTATTTAGGAAATTTTGGACCGGAAGGGCCTGCGGCCATGCTGGCTGAAAGATTTCAGGGTCCCTGCATGTTTGCGGCAGCAGCAGAAGAGCCTGCGAATAATTTGATTCAGGACAGAGGGGATGCCTACTGCGGCATGCTTAATGCGTCGTACAATATGGGATTGAGAAAGATAAATCCTTATATCCCCGATTTTCCAGTTGGGACAGCTTCGCAGATCGCTGATATGATCAAGGACTTTATCTCTATCGCAAGGGTTGTAATCGGTATAAAGGGACTTAAAATATTTTCATTTGGCCCCAGACCTCAGGATTTCCTGGCATGCAATGCTCCAATCAAACCTTTGTATGACCTCAATGTAGAGGTCATGGAAAACAGCGAACTGGACCTCTATGATATCTTTCAAAAGGCAGAGGGAAGCCCGCACATTGAAAAAATCACAAAGGAAATGACCAAAGAGCTCGGGGGAGGAAACCAGTATCCTGACCTTTTAAAAAGGCTGGCCCAGTATGAAGTGGCGCTCAAAAGGTTTTACGAAGAGAATCTCGGTGCAAGTGAGTACGGGGTATTCGCCAACAAATGCTGGCCTGCTTTTGAAAGCTATTTTGGATTTGTTCCCTGTTATGTGAATTCCAGGCTTGCTTCAAATGGAATACCGGTCGCCTGCGAGGTGGATATTTATGGCGCCCTGAGTGAATTCATAGCTGTGTGCGCTACAGAATTTCCGGCTACCCTTTTGGATATCAATAACACCGTGCCGGAAGATATGTATAAAAAGGCCGGAAAAAAGGTCAAAGACTATAAAATAAATGACCTTTTCATGGGCTTTCACTGTGGGAACACAGCCGCCTGCTGTATGATAGAACCAAAGATGAAATATCAGCTTATAATGAACCGGCTTCTTGAAAACGGGGAAGAGCCGGATATAACAAGAGGAACTCTGGAAGGAAGGATCAGACCGGGTGATGTGACTGTATTCAGACTCCAGTCCACAGCGGATGCAGAGCTTAAAAGTTACATAGCTGAAGGGGAGATTCTGGATATAGACCCGGGTTCTTTTGGAAGCATCGGAATTTTTGCCATCAAAGAAATGTCCAGGTTTTACAGATACGTACTCATAGAAAAAAGATTCCCCCACCATACGGCGGTTGCTTTCAAACATACAGGGAAGATCCTGTATGAAGCTCTTAAAATGCTTGGAATCGGTGATATCTCGTTCAATAAGCCAAAAGAAATGCTGTATGAGAAGGAGAATCCATTTATATGAGGCGGTCAGGTTATTTGACTTTGGTTGAATATTTATATACATATAGTCCAGAATTTTGTGTAAGGGGATGAATCAAATGAAAAAAGAGACGATATTGAACTTGGCTTCCTTAAAGGATCAAGTGTATGAATACATCCGATTCCAGATGAAAGTGGGAGAATTAAGACCGGGTTCAACCATAGATATGAATGCCACGAGCCGGAAATTGGGGATCAGTAAAACTCCACTCAGAGACGCACTGATCAGGCTTGAGATGGAAGGATTTGTCAATATACTTCCCAGAAGGGGTGTGGTTGTCAATACACTGACAATTCAGGATATAAAGGATTTCTATCAAATACTCGGCGCGCTTGAAAGCACGGCGGTTCTTTCAGCTTCCTCCTTTTTTGGCAAGAGAGAGACGAACGAGCTGAAGAAGCTGAATGACCTGATGGATAAAGCCATAAAAAAAGATGATTTTAATAATTATTATGAAGAAAACCTCAGATTTCATGATGTTTACCTTATGCTTTCAGGAAACAAGACGTTAAGAAAAACAGCAGATACTCTTAAAAAAAGACTTTATGATTTTCCGAGAAGGGAAGGTTATATCAAAGAATGGGAGCAGACTTCCATTAAGGAGCATGAACAGTTCATAGAGCTGATGGAACGAGAGGCGTATCAGGAGGCTGCTGATTTTATACGTGATGTGCACTGGTCTTTTAAAGTGCAGGAAAAATATATCTGCCAGTATTATTCGGATAATCCGAAACAAGATAAGTAATGAAGTCAATTTCTATTAAAGGAGGCAGTGAATGAAAAAATATTTATATCCCAGTCTGATTTTTCTATCAGTGATTCTTTTATGGAACTGTCAGGGAAACAAGGCCGGAAAAGATATAACTCCGGAGGAAATAGAGGGCCATATCCGGTTTCTGTCAGATGACCTGCTGGAAGGCAGAGCTGTTGGTTCAAGAGGCCTGAAGATCGCTGCTTTATATCAGGAAAATTTCTTCAGAAGTCTGGGATTAGAGCCTGCTTTTGGGGATGATTATCGCCAGGCGGTCGATCTTGTTGGCACCCGGCCTGACCCTGAAGCGAGCATTGAGTTCCTTTGCGGGTCTTTTTCCATAGAACCGGAAATTCATGAAGAGTTTGTCATAGGCTCTGAGAGAAGAGACTGCCCGGAAGGTATAGAAGGAGAGCTTGTTTATGGGGGTTACCTTATCCAAGCACCTGAAAGAGAATGGGATGATATCAAAGGGACTGACCTCAAAGGGAAAGTCCTTCTTGTGGAAATTAATGAACCCGGCAATTATCCTGACGGGATATTTGACGGTGAGGATATGACTTATTATGGGAGATGGACGTATAAATTCGAGAAGGCCTCAGAACTGGGAGCTGCCGGCATTCTCATCATTCATAATAAAAAAGGAGCGGCTTACGGGTGGGATGTGGTCAAAAATTCTTGGTCAGGAGAATCATTCTTCCTTCCCGATGTAAAAAACAGCCTTTTTTTCCAGGGATGGATAAACAAAGAAACAGCGGAAAAGGTAATCAAAGAGGCTGGATATGACAGGAAGGACTTGGAAGAGACCGCATCCAAAAAAGATTTCAAACCGGTTTTTCTGGGTTTGAAAGTCAGAGTGAGACAAAAACCTGTGTTTTTCTCTGTAAAGAGCCAAAACATAGCGGCTGTTCTCAGAGGAAAAGATAGAAAAGGAGAAAGGCGGGCCGTTATTCTCTCCGCCCACTATGACCATTTAGGGAAAGATGAGAGCAGAGATGGTGACCAAATATACAACGGAGCTGTTGATAACTGCTCTGCTTCAGCTTCCATGCTTTCGCTGGCCCGATATTACGCAAAAAGCGCGAAAAAGCCTAAGGTGGATCTGATTTTCGTGGCGGTCACTGCAGAGGAGCAGGGCCTTCTTGGTTCAGATTATTTCGCCCGGCATCTTCCGATCCCTTCCTCATCCGTACTTGCCAATCTTAATTTTGAGATGACAAATGTATGGGGAAGAACCAAGGAACTCTACACCATAGGCGGAAGCCACAGTGATTTGGGTGAGATATGTGCCCGAGCTGCGAGGAATCTGGGACTTGAATATATTCCGGAGAGAAATAAAGAACTGGGATATTTTTTCCGTTCAGACCAGTTGAGCTTCGCAAGGGCCGGTATTCCGGCTGTTTGGCTTCATGAAGGCATCACATACGCAGGAAAAGAGAGTGATTATATTCAGAAGAAGAGCCTGGAGTACCGTGAGTCCAAGTACCATCAAGTGGCTGATGAATTCGAAGAGGGCTGGGATCTGGAAGGGGCGGTACAAATTACAGAATGGGCAAGGGAGATTATTTCCCTGCTGTCTGATCTGGATGAAATGACTCAGTTTAAGGAGACAAGTTCATTTAGAAGGAAATAAAGGATAAAATTTTTAAAAGAAGAATTTTTGCTTTTGAGCTTAAAAGTTTTGTGTTAGAATAAAAAAAACAAAATGGAAAGAGACAAATCGAAAAGTTCCTATTTTTCAGATTATCTTAAACCCTCTCAAATAATTCTCGACTTGGAAGTAAACGATAAAAAGGAAGTCTTTGAAGAACTTCTGGATCTGCTGAAAAAACAGAAGTTAATAAAGAACAAGAAACCGATCCTTACCCGAATCATTGACAGGGAGAGGCTTGAGTCGACCGGAATCGGGCATCATGTGGCTTTGCCTCATGCACGATTTAATACGGGAGTTAAAGATATCGCCGTGGTCGTGGGAAGACTCAAGAATGGTATTGATTTCGATGCCATTGACAAGAAAAAAGTCAAACTCATAATCCTTATTGTATGGAACCCGGCCATTCCAGGTCTTTTCAATCATCTGTTTGCGGGATTAGCTCAATTCTTATCCAGTGATAAGTTCAGGAAAAGACTTTTTACAGCGGAAACGCCTGATGAACTGTATAAGATTCTTTCTGAAATAGAGCTGCATCTGCCTCCTCTTGAAGATAAAATCATCCATAGGGGAAGACTTTTATGGAAGCTCCAGGAGATAGAACTCAAAAAGAAAAAGGCGAAAAAGCAGGAGTTGAAAGAACTGGAACAGCAGGCTGAGTTGATAAGAGCGGAGCTGGATAAAGCCCTTCTCGACCGGTTTGACAGGCTTATGGACAGATATGGATTTGCTGTAGCTGAGGTTAAAGACGGAACATGTATGGGTTGTTATATCAATATAGCCACAGGGATGAGTTCGGCTATCGAAGGCAGCAATGATATTTATGTCTGCGAAAACTGCGGCAAGTTTCTTGTGTCTGCAGAGAGAGAAGAGAAGTAGGGTTTATAGAAGATACTCTTAACCTGAACTATTCATAAAAAAATGGCGATGTTCATTTTCTGTTTTGTTCTCTAGGATATACATTTTTTTTACAGCTAGATATAACTAAAAGGTTATTGTTTGTTGTTAATTTAATAATAATCGCCATTTTTTTACCTTACAGGCAAGCCGATATGAAATTCAGATATGGTCTGTGCTCCCTTCAGATTTTTAACGCCATTCTCCTTCATTTTTCTCGGCGCTTGCGTAACTCCCCCCGTCCGTGGGTCAGACATACTCAGCGTCCGGCTTCGCCGGATGCCCTCGAAAAGCCTCATCCGAAGGCTAAATCTTCAATGTCGCCACGACCACACCTGAATTTCAGTAAGTTTAAGCAACCTCGACTTGTGAATAATCCAGGTTAGAATAGTCTATCAGGAGATAAGAGCTGTGATCAGAACCGTTATATCTGACATGGGGAATGTGATCCTTCCTTTTGATGTTTCTGTCTTTTTAGAAAGGATTGCGAAATATTCCTCATTGGAAAAAGAGGAAATCATGAGCATGCCTGTGCTCTATGACGGATTGATCGAATCGTTTGGCAAAGGAAGGATATCTCCCAATAAATATTATAAGGGGATGAAAGAAATATTTAAGGTGGACCTCAAGTTCAAAGATTTCCTCGATATTTACTGTGATATTTTTTCACTTGATTCCTCCGTACTAGAGACATTGGCCAAAATTAAGGGAAAGTGTAAATTGATCCTTCTTTCCAATACGGATACCCTGCATTTTAATTATATAAAAAAAAGATTCCCGGAGATTTTCCTATTTGATGAGTACATACTTTCCTATAAAGTTGGAAGTGTTAAGCCTGAAGAAAAGATATTCAAGATAGCGATAGAAAAATCAGAAACAGAACCTCAGAACATTTTGTTTATTGATGATATGGAAGAAAACATCCGGGCTGCTGCAAAAACAGGTATGAAGATCGTTCATTTTAATTCCAAAACAAACTTAAAAGCTGAACTGGAAAAATTTGAGATATTTTCTCAGCCTGGATGATGAACAAGCCGCTGTTTTTTTATGAAGAGGCCAGGGGAACTATTCCTTGAAGATTTGTACGTAAATCTGTCTTTGCCTTGGGCCGTCAAATTCACAGAAAAAAATTCCCTGCCAGGTTCCCAGGACAAGGGTTCTGTTTTTTATCAGCATTTCAACTGAGGAACCGATCAGGCTGGCTTTGATATGAGCGGGGGAATTTCCTTCCGCATGGGTGTAGGTTAGGGAATCCGGTACTATTTTCCTCAGTGTCCGAAGCATGTCCTCTTTTACGGATGGGTCTGCGTTTTCATTGATGGTGACACCGGCTGTCGTATGCGGGACAAAAACAATGCAAAGGCCATTGTTTATCCCTGAAGATTTTAAAGCGTCTTTGATTACAGGGGTAACGTCAAGTAATTCTTCTTTTTGATTTGTTGTTATTTTTATGGAAATCATCTTGAAGAGGTAACTTTATTTTAGCATAAGTCTGTTTTAAAAAAAATTTATTTTTATCCTTGACAACGAAAGGAAACATATATACATTTGTAATACAGCTACAATATTTAGTGTTTTTAATGTCAGTTATATACAATATATGGCTGTTTTTATTTGTTGAGCTTTTTGGGATGAAAAGAAAAAAACATGAAAGGAGGCCTTGGTGAGGGGTACTATTTCAAGGATAAAAAAAAGAGACGGGAAAATAACTGATTTTATTCAGGATAAAATTACAAAAGCCATATACAAAGCCATGGAATCCAAAGGCATTATGGATGAAGGAGTGGCGAAGAGTGTCTCTGATATCGTGATGTTCGTGCTGGAGGATAAGTTCGGCGGATACACAATTCCGTCTGTAGAGCAGATACAGGATATCGTCGAAATGGTGTTGATGAAGCAGGGATATCATGAGGTTGCCAAGGCTTATATTCTTTATCGAGACAGGCACAAAGATATTCGCGAGGCAAAGAAGATAGGGATAAATCTGGAAAGATTGATTAAGGATTATATAAATGACCATGACTGGAAAGTCAGGGAGAACAGCAATGAAGGGGACATGAGCTTTTCAGGCTTAAATGCCAGGATTTCAGGAGAAGTCCTAGCTAATTTTGCATTAAATCAGATTTATTCCGAAAATGTGAAAAGAGCGCATTTGAAAGGGGACCTGCATCTTCATGACCTCTCCTATCCCATAGTCGGATACTGTGCGGGCTGGTCAATGGAGAATTTGCTGAGGGAAGGATTCGGTCATGTTGCGAATCAGGTCCACTCATTTCCGGCAAAGCATATGGAGACAGCGACGCTTCATATGGTTAATTTTATAGGGACCATGCAGGGAGAATTCGCCGGCGCCCAGGCGTTCTCCAGTGTGGATACCTTTTTAGCCCCTTTTATAAGAGAGGATAAGCTTGACTATGAGGGCGTTAAGCAGGACCTTCAAAAACTGATTTTTGGCCTGAATGTGCCGTCCAGATGGGGATGGCAGACGCCTTTCTCAAACCTTACTTTTGACTGGACGGTCCCGGAAGACATGAAAGACAAAAAGGTCATTATAGGAGGTGAGGAAAAAGAGTCTACCTACGGTGAATATCAAAGAGAAATGGATATGATTAATAAGGCGTTCCTTGAGCTCATGATGGAAGGAGATCAAAAAGGACGTGTGTTTACGTTTCCTATTCCTACTTATAACCTGACTAAAGATTTTGACTGGGATTCGCCGGTAGCAGACCTTTTGTTTAAGGTCACGGCTAAGTACGGAATTCCTTATTTCCAAAATTATATCGGTACGGATATGGACCCTGGAGATATCCGTGCCATGTGCTGCCGGTTGAATCTTGACCAGAGAGAATTACTGCAGAGGCCGGGAAACATGTGGGGGCCGGGTGATTCAACAGGTTCTATTGGAGTTGTGACTATAAATCTTAACAGAATAGGATATGAGTCAAGCAATGAAGATGAATTCTTCAGCCGGCTTAAACACATGATGGTTCTGGCAAAAGAATCTTTAGAGACGAAAAGAGAAATCGTCAATAACACATTGGCAAGAGGCCTTATTCCCTATACAAAAGTCTACCTGGGGCACTTTGACAATCACTTTTCGACCATAGGTATATTGGGAATGCACGAAGCATGCCTTAATTTTTTAAACAAGGGGATCCAGGAACCGGAAGCGAAAGATTTTACAGTACGCGTGCTTCTCTTCATGAGGGAAGTACTTAGAGATTTCCAAGAGGAAACCGGAAATCTGTATAACCTGGAGGCGACTCCGGCGGAGTCGACCTCATACAGGCTGGCAAGGCTGGATAAGCAGAAGTATATGAATATCAAAACTTCAGGAACTGATAAACATCCTTTTTTAACCAATTCCACACAGCTTAATGTTGATGCCACAAGAGATATCTTTGAAGCTTTAGAGCACCAGAAGGATATACAGCCTTACTATACAGGGGGGACTATTTTCCATGCCTTTCTCCCCGAGTCTGTGGATAAAGAAATCACGAAAAAACTGGTGAGGAAAATCGCTGAAACCAAACTTCCCTATTTCAGTATCACACCCACTTTCAGTATATGTCAGAATCACGGTTATATTCCGGGTGAAAAGAGCATTTGCCCTGAATGCGGAGAGGAGACAGAGGTTTATTCCAGAATCGTGGGCTACCTGAGGCCTGTCTCCACCTGGAATGACGGGAAAAAGCAGGAATTTGCCGAAAGAAAGACATTCAGGAAAGTAGGATAGTGTGGAATATCTCATTTTTTCCTATCCGAAGTGTCCGAATTGCGAGTCATTAAAGAAAGCACTTGAAAAGACTCCATTTCAAGGAAAAGAATACAGCCTTGTTAAAAAAGAGGGCAAGGTGAAAATCAGGGAGTATCTTAAGGTCATTAACCGGGATAAAAAGGGAGCGATAATCCTGCCGACACTGCTGATGATAGATAACGAAAAAGTGATAAAAGTTATAAACTCCCCTCAGGAGCTTCAAAATTGGCTGCGATCAAAGGATTAGAGAAGTTCGCTCCAAAGGATTTTCCGGGATATATTTCATCAACTATTTTTCTCGGAGGATGCAATTTCCGATGCCCCTTTTGTCAAAATCCTGACCTAGTTTTGAATCCGGGAGAGCTGCCCGTCATGCCTCAGGAACTATTTATTGAGTTTATTGATTCCAGAAAAGGCTGGCTGGAAGCTGTGTGTGTGACGGGAGGAGAACCACTGATACATAAAGACTTGATACAACTGCTGGGCTTGATAAAAGAAAAGGGCCTACGGATCAAACTCGACACAAACGGTTCTTTTCCTGAGAGATTAAGGGAGATCATCCAAAAGGGCCTCATAGACAGTGCGGCAATGGATATAAAAGCCCCTCTGGATAAATATTCCTTAGCATCGGGAGTGGATGTCAATGTCGAGGAAATAAAAAAAAGCATCAGTATTTTAAAAAATTCAAACATTGAGTATATGTTCAGGACAACGGTCGTCCCCGGGCTGATCGATGGAAAAAGCATTGAAGAAATAGGCAGGATGCTTGAAGGAGGGCCTCTCTTTCAGATCCAGCAGTTTTCTCCGAAAATCACTTTGGATGAATCTTACAGAACAATAGAACCCTACCCAAAGGAAGAGGTCCAGAGGCTTGGGAGGATAGCTGAAAAATACTTTGCAAAGGTAAATCTGGAGGGAATCTAAAAATGAAGTTGAAAGTCAGAAGGACAAACAGGGATGCGAAACTCCCATCCAGGGGCCACCGGGGAGATGCCGGACTTGATTTGTTTTCCTGTCAGGAATACGAACTGGGACCTTTTGAAAGCAAGGCTGTCCAGACGGGAATCAAAGTTGCGATTCCGGAAGGATATGCGGGCCTTATCTGGGATAAAAGCGGGATCTCTCTCCAATCCATCCATAGACTGGCCGGTGTGATAGATTCCGGATATAGAGGTGAAGTGAAAGTGGTTCTGATAAATCTTGGAAAGGAAACGTTTAAGATCGAGAAAGGGATGAAAATAGCCCAGATGCTTATCCAGCCTGTCGCAGCCACAGATGTGGTGGAAGTCAGCCGTTTAGAGGAGACAGCCAGGGGCCAAAAAGGATTTGGAAGCACAGGAAAATACTAAAATAACTAAAGGGGAGCGCAGTCCTATAAAGAGGCTGTGACTGCGGCAGAGGCACAAAATGTGCCTTTAGAGTGCTGGGCTTACGGATATGTCAGGGCCATGAAAAACTTTTTAAAAGAGAGGATTTTTGTTATTCTATCCAGGCCGTCTTCTCCGGAAAATATAGGGCTGGTCGCAAGAGGGATGAAGAATACAGGATTTGGTCAGTTAAGATTGGTGCTGGATCAACCGCTCAGCAAAGATGCTTTTAAAACAGCTGTTCATTCTGAAGGACTGTTAAAAAATGCAGGTGTCTATTCCAGCCTTCAGGAAGCAACACAGGACATGAATGTCGTTTTTGCCGCGGCTTCAAGGCGCAGAAGAAATTTTCCTTCCCTCACTCTTCATGATGCCGTTGAAAAGATGATGCGTTATTCTGAAAAAGCAAACATAGGCCTTGTCTTTGGAAACGAAAGGACCGGATTAATCACAAAGGAGATGCGCTGTTCGAATTTCAGGTTTTCTCTTCCTCAGGCAACAAAACAGCCCTCTTATAATCTTGCTTCAGCCGTACTCCTGACTTTATTCCAGCTTTTCATGAGGGAAAGTTCTCAAGAAAAAACAAAGGGGCTGTCCTATCCGGTTTCAAGGAAAGAACAGGAAGAATGCATTCAATTGATCATTAGAATACTTACGGATAAGAAGTTTATCCACAGCGGCAACCGGGAGCATATTATTGACAGGATGTATGACCTGCTCGGAAGGCTGGAAATGACCCAAAAAGACAGGAGCCTGCTTCTTGCTGTTTTTGCAAAAGGAGTGGAGGATAAAAGATAAAGGAGGAGTCATATGAGTCAAATAAAAAAGATATATTTCACGGTCGTTCTGTTTCTTGTGTTTTCTTTAACGGCAGGACCGTTCCTGCTCAAAGCCGGTGCCTTAGAGCCGACAGAGAACGGGATAGAAATAGAGATACTTTATGATAATTATATTTATACTGATGGAACCAAAGCTGATTGGGGTTTTTCTTGCCTTATAACCGGAACGGAAAAGACTATTCTTTTTGACACAGGAACAAACAGCCGGATTCTCTGGCATAACATCAAAGAACTGGAAGTTGATATGGATAAGGTGGACACCATTGTGATTTCCCATAATCACGGGGACCATACAGGAGGGCTCTTTTCTGTTCTTGAGAGGATTGAAGAGGTGCCGGTTTATATCCCTTCTTCATTTCCTGACAGTTTTGTCCGTTCAATCGAAGAAAAGGGCTCAAGGGCAGTCAAGGTATCCGGCCCTCTCGAAATATGCGAAAATGTTTTTTTGACCGGAGAAATGGGAACGTCCATTAAAGAGCAGTCCCTGGCCATAAGAACAGAAAAAGGTTCAGTGTTGATCACAGGCTGTGCTCATCCCGGTATCGTAAACATAATTGAAAAAGCAGATGAAATCCTTGATGAGAAAGTCTATTTTGCGTTGGGCGGTTTTCATCTTATGTCAAAGACAAACAATCAGGTCGGACAGATTATCAGCAGATTTCATGAGCTGGGCGTCACTATGTGCGGGGCCACACACTGCACAGGAGATAAAGCCATAAGTCTTTTTAAAGAAGCATATGGGAAAAATTATGTAACCATGGGAGTCGGCCGGGTCATTGAGATAAAATGACTTGTGTATCTCCTTTAACTTAATATATGTATGAGATTGATGACCCAGTTGATGAGAAAAAGTAAACCGAGGATTATAATTCCCTTATTTAAAATTTTTCCTGCTCGAATCAAAAATTTATTTTGATGAGCAACAGATATGACAGCTGCTCTATAAAAAATCTGAAGACAGAGGTAGAAAAGAGTCAGTATTCCGAGTCTGTGAAAGGCAAAACTGGCTTTAACCCGTCCGTGTGCGGCTGCGACAAGGGAACGGGTAAGGCCGCATCCCGGGCACGGAAGTCCCGTTAGATTACGAAAGGTGCAGACCTCAGGCAGGGGCAGCCTGCCCAGCATCAAATAGGGATTTTCATTGGTCGGAGGTTTGAGAACAAGGGAGCCGGCTGTAATAGAAAAACAAACAAAAAGGACGATGAAATGGGGGGTATCAACAGGTAGATTTCTCAACTGAAGGCATTTTTCACTTCTGGTTTTGTTAACACCACAAGACACCATATCCCAATAGGGAGCCCTATGATGCAGCAGGGGCTTATGCAGGGAATCATTGCCAGAATACTGGCGGTAAAGGCCAGGCCCCATTGTTTGAGTTCTTTCATTTTTAATGAAGCAAAAATAATCAATGCAGCCACCACAATCCCTACGAATGAGCTCCCTATGGCGAATGACCCCTGGAAAAGTTCCCCGATGTTGACAGGAATGTCGTCGGGTAATTCAGAATAAATGTCTGGTATGCTGAGAAAGCTTATTCCTATGATAAGAGAAACCAGAGTTCCCAGACAAGAGAGGGCTCCTATGATACCTGTTATCAGAAGTCCTATGGAAGGTGCGGCAACCCGGTCTTTTATATCTTTTGAGACCCCTGCTGGTTCTTTTGTTTCATTCATGTCCTTCTCCTTTCATTTTTTTCACTTCAAAAGACTAAATAATGATTTTATCCCCTATGTTTTATAAAATAGGATAATGAGAATCAGGTTGATAGTCAATAAAAAAGTGCCTGCCAGAGAGCTCTTTTGACCCTGCGGCTGTGTTTACACGTTCTTAAAGGCCGGATTTATGGCTTGAATTGAATATCATTTCCAAGGTTGACTAATACGGACAGAGGTGATATATAGGAGGAGTGTCAATATCACGGGGTGAATTATTGTTGACATGTCCAGAAAAAAAATGAAGAAATTCAAGAATTTTATTTTAGAGCATTTTGAATTATCTTTGGTTTTTCTTGTTTTTCTTGGGATTATTGGGATAGCGCTTCTCGTCCAGTACAAGTTGGCCTTTCTTAACTTTTTTTTTCTCCCTGTCATCATTTCAGGACATTTTCTCGGAAAGAAGCACGGTGTGCTGACAGCCTTTTTTAGTATTCTTGTGGTGGTTTGTTATCTTTTGTTCACCGGTAAAATTTCCCAGGCTGAGAATAGTTTATCCTTCAATGAGTTCATCAATCTTTTAACTTGGGGAGGTTTTTTGCTTCTGACAGGGGCTATAGTGGGGACAGCTTCGGAGCAAAGGGAAAACAGGCTTAAAAAGCTGAAAGACGCATACATTGGAATCCTGGAAATCATGTTTAAATACTTGGAATGCGGTGATGAGGAGCAGCCTGCATCTGTAAGGATATCTCATACAGCAGGAAAAATTGCCGCGGCTGCCGGGCTTGAAACCAGGGAAGTGGAAAACATCAAATCAGCCGCTCTTTTATCTGAGTCCAGCAGCCTCCATAAAAGTCTTTCTTTCTTTTATGAGATCTCGGATTTTTGGGCTAAAGAGATGAAGATATCGGAATCTTCTCTGAGTGACAGAGAGAAAGTCATATTGGAATCAACCGCATCCCTATTGGATGAGATCCATCCTCTGATTGAGGATTTCTATCAGAATTATGTTAGAAATCCGGGCGACCTTGATAAAGACCTGAAGAATATCAGTCTGGGAGCCAGCGCTATTGCCCTTGCGAATATATATGAGAAAATCTTAAAACAAGGCCCTCCTTTTATGGGTGTCACAGAGTTTGGAAATATAAACAGCATCAAAACTCTTGGGGGCAGGACTTTTCCTGAACTAGCAGTCCAGGCCTTTATACTGGTGGTATCAGGGACTTGAGTGAAAGCAGTTTATAATTTTCTTTTCCCAAGAGGGGTGAAGACTTTCAGGGCCTTTGGAAATATACTTATTTCTACTCTGTCTGTTTTCCCTAAGAGTTCCCCGTTGTATTGAACAGGGAGCCTTTTCCCTTTTATGATTATTTTTTTGGCTTTAAAGTGTTTTTGTGTTTTCTGAAAAGTACCGAAATAAATGCCGGGGAAAAAGAGCAGAAATTTCAGGTTGCTTATTTCAAAAAAAGTCATATCTATATAACCGTCATCTAGTTCTGCTTTGGGTGCGATCTTCCATCCGTATCCGAAGTGCTTGCTTTTCCCAATGAATCCGTCAAATACTTTCAGTTTAAGATGTTTCCGATCAAAATGAGCTCCTTTATCGTCAAGCGCCTGAGAAAGCTCTATTTCCTGTTCCTTTCTGGATAAACGCAGCATGATCCTTGCGGCAAGAATATGGCCTAAAAAACCAGGTATTTTGGTTTTGAGTTTTTCTACGAGCACCTGAGCTGTCGCCCCGACACTTCCGAATGAAGCGTATTTACTGTTTATTTTAATGAGGTCGATCTCTTTGGTATTGCCCTGTTTTATGATTTTCAAGGCCCTTCTTATACTGAGTGGAATATTTAAGGAGATGCGAAAAGCATTTCCGCTTCCCAAAGGGATGATTCCCAGTGTGACATTCCTGTTTTTCCCTGATTCCATGATGCCCTGAATCACATCAGCTATGGTTCCGTCTCCTCCGGCAACGATGATGAGATCTGAGTCTTCACAAAGTCTTTTTGCTGTTTGGATAGTGTATTCTTTATTTTTCGGTGTGGCGGTTATTTTCCCGGGAATATTTTTTTTTATATAGTTTCTGACCAGGCGGTTCCTTAACCACTTCTTATTTGCGGCATAGGGATTGATTATGCAGGAACATCTTTTATTGGATGGAAAGCTCTCTTCTTTCATAAGATGTATGAACGATTCAGGATAAATGTCTCAAATTCTTCAATCTCTCTTTTTATCAGAAAATTTTTTCCAATACAATAAAAATGTTACTTGTGTATCCTTGACTATTATCTCGCCTGTCCGATAAAATCTTTAAGTGATGGCCTGGATTATTCACAAGTCGAATCTTGCTATAGTTGCTATCGTCATTCTTGAAATAATCTTGCATATCGCTGGAACAAAATGAATAATGAAAACATCGCCATTTTTTTATGAATAGGTCAGGATAGTGAAGATGAAGGATTTAGATGAGGTCATAGAGTCCAAGGGAAGAAAGTTTTTGTTCTTTGTAGAAAAGTCCAATGATGAAGAAGACTACATCAAATACGAGCAGCTTCGTCGTGAGATTTGGATGGATCCTTATGACAACCTATCCTGTCCCAGAAACATGGCAAGTGAGAATTATTTCAATGACGGAAGCAGCCTTTTTATAGGCGTTTATGCAGGCGATGAAAAAGGGAATATTCAGCGGGACACGGCCCGTTTCATAGGGTTTGCTTATGGCTATATAGGAGTGATAAACAAAGATATTGCTTATAAAAAAGCCGGCAATCTTAATTTTTACTCCCAGTATGCGGCGGTTAAAAAGGAATACCGGAATTTAAAACTGGGACTGCTTCTTAAACTGTATCAGAAGAAAGCAGTGCAGGCTTTGTTTCATATTGATTCCATAACATGTACGTTTGATCCTCTGACAGGAGTGAACGCATACAGAAACATCTATAAGCTGGGAATGGAGGTCATTGATTATAAAATATCTTATTATAGAGGTTTTTCCGGGATTTTAAACAGAGCCGATATCCCTTCTGACAGATTTTTGGCTTTATGGAGATTAAGCGGGCAAAAAGAAAAACCTGATTATGACCTGGATTCGCTGCTTCAGACAAAAGAACTTGTTGTCAGCTCATCTGAAAGAAGGATAGGAGGAAAGACAGGGGAGGTCATGACACAGGTGAGCCATGAGATTGATTGTGATGTGCTTCAGTCCCTGAAGCCGTATGCTCTCATTGAGATCCCCTATGATTTTTATGGGATGCTCCAGGAAACAGATGTATCTGATGATAAAGTCAGGCGAATTCCTCTGGACTGGAGAATAAGGACCAGGAAGGCATTCACAGAGCTCTTTAAAACAGGATATAGGATTGTGGATTTCAGGTGTAAAAAAATCAACAGCATGAAAAGGAGTTTTTATGTTTTATCAAAAAAAGCATAGAAACTTCGGCCAGTCAGCATTGACAAGGGACAGGCGCTCAGATAAAAATAAAGGATCACACCTAAAAGGAGATGCTATGAATAATAAAGCATTGGTTTTGTTTTTAACGTTATGTTTGGTTTTTTTATTTTTTTTCAACTCGTGTTCGGGTGAGAAAGAAAGGGACAAGCAGGAGGCCGAAGCCATGGAAACACACAAGAAGATATTAACGGTTGACACGCACTGCGACACACCGATGATGCTGGCTGAAGGAGAATATGATATAGGGGAGATGCACGGCGCTGGATTGGAAAGAAGAGGAAAGATCGACCTTCCCCGCATGAAACAAGGGGGGCTTGATGCGGAATTTTTCGCCGCATTTGTGGCCCAGGGGGAAAGAACAGAACAGGGATACGAAAAGGCAAGAGAAAGAGCGGGCCTCCTTATAAAATCAATTTATGATATGTGTGATAAATATCCTGAAATGGTCAGTCTTGCCACTGAACCCGATGATGCCTACAGACTTGCGGAACAGGGGAAGATCGCAGCATTCATTGGTTTAGAAAACGGATATCCTATTGGAAAAGACCTGGCTCTTGTGGAGGAGTTTTATAACAAGGGAGTCCGCTACATCACTTTGTGTCATTCCAGTGACAATGATATCTGCGATTCTTCCACGGACAGAAGAGAGCCCGAGGACAATGGTTTGAGCGAGTTCGGGAAAAAGGTGGTGGAAGAATGCAACCGCCTCGGGATGATGATCGACGTTTCCCATGTTTCTGATCAGACATTTTTTGATGTTATCAAACTTTCCCGCGCTCCTGTCATTGCCTCGCATTCCAGTGTGCGCGCTCTCTGTGACCATCCCCGGAATTTTTCGGACGAAATGCTGAAAGCTCTGGCAAAAAAAGGGGGCGTGATCCAGATCTGTTTTGTTTCCAGTTTCATAAAGGAAGAAGAGTCCAATCCCGAGAGGGAGAAGGCCATGGCAGAGCTGCAGGAAAAATACGGCGATTTTTCAAAAATAAAGGATGAAGAGGTCAGGCAGAAAGCCAGAGAAGAATTCATGGAGATATATAAAAAATATCCCAGGCCAAGAGCGTCCGTAGAGGATATGGTTGACCATATTGATTATGTGAAGGAGCTGATCGGGGTCGATTATATAGGAATAGGGACAGATTTTGACGGCGGCGGCGGCCTTGAAGGCTGTAACGATGTCAGTGAAATGCCCAATGTGACAAAAGAGCTGTTGAAAAGGGGTTACACAGAAGAAGAGATAGAGAAGATCTGGGGTGGAAATTTAATGAGGGTTTTCAGAAGAATCATAGAGTTATCGGATTCTCAAGAATAAAGAGTGTTTTTCAATGTGACAAACGGGATGACCATGGATTTTTTCATCCGCTCCCCGTAGGGTGACGACCTGTGATTCGGTTATTAAAATGAAAAGAAAAAAGTCTGTCGAGCTGTCTTTTTTTATAGGCGTGTTTTTTCTGGCCCTTTCTCTCTTATGGGGAGCAGAAGTTAAGGACAAAAAGAGCGATGAGTCCTGGATGGGCGTTTACCTGGAAGGAGTCAAAGCCGGTTACAGTCATTCCTATACAGAGGCTTTTTTTAAAGAAGGCAGAAAATATTCAAAAACATACAGCGAAACGAATTTAAGAGTCACCCGTTTAGGAGGCAGCCCTATTGAGATCGTGACCGTACAGGAGTCTCTGTATGATGATAAGGGATATCCGGTGGAGATGGTCGTGAGAACAAAGATGTCAGAGACGGAAACAGTGATTAGAGCAGGTATCAGTCAGGGATTCATCCTTTTTGAGATGGGCGGCAAAACAGTCAAAGAAATACCTAATAAAAAATCCTTTTATCTTGAAGTTCCTGTTGAGGATTGGATCAATGAGAACAAATTTAAAAAGGGAGCTGTTTTTGATTTTTTTATACTCGACCCTGTTGCTTATTCTATTTCAGAATGCCGTTATGAGGTCCTTGGTAAAGAAAACATACGTATCCTGGGAAAGGATTACAAGTTATGGCACACCCGCTCTGAGCTCACATCTCTCGTCCCGGTGGTTGCAGAAGAATGGATTGATGACAAGGGAGACATCTATAAATCTGAGGTATGGACGGGCATACTCAACACGATTTCTCTGAAAATGTCCAAACAGGAGGCTCAGGAGAGAGAGGACAGAACGGTTGATATCGCTTATTCTACGGTCATCCGGCCTGATAAGGAGCTTGAGAATCCCCGGGAAATCCGGAGCATGACTATGGAGTTCAGAGGATTGTCCGGAGAAAAGATGGACAGCTTTCCATGGGACAGCAGAAGTCAGAAAATAAAGGAGAGAAAAGAGGATTCTTTTATCATACAGACGGGATCGGTGATTTTTGATGAAGAGAAAGCTGTTTCCTTTCCCGTGAGAAAGGAAGAACTCAAATCCTCTCTTGAGCAGACCCTGTTCTGTCAGTCGGATGACCCTGATATAAGAGCAACGGCTGAGAGGATTGTGGGAGAGGAGAAAAATTCATGGAGAGCGGCTGAGAAGATCGCTGCCTGGGTCAGAAAAGAGGTAATGCCCAATTATAACGTGGGTTTTGCTTCCGCAAAGGAGACGTTAAAGAACAGGGAAGGAGACTGCAGTGAATACACGGTTCTTTTTACGGCTTTGTGCAGGTCTATAGGAATACCGGCAAGGGCTTCCGTGGGGATCATGTACGGCGGGAGTTTTTTCGCGTACCATATGTGGCCTGAAGTCTATGTGGGCGAATGGATTGATTTGGATCCAAAATGGTTCTGTGTTGATCCAAAAACCGGTGTGTATTACACGGATGCCACTCACATTAAGTTCGGAAGAACCGAACTGGATGAGAACTTATTCAGGGAAATGGTGCTCTCTGCATCAGAAATAATCGGGAAACTCAGTATTCGCATTATCAAATACAAATGAGCCTGCAGCATAAGAGATTTTGACCATGAAAGCCTATCTGGATTGTTATCCCTGTTTTTTTGTTCAGACCCTGAATACAATGAGGTTGATCACATCTGACGAAGAAGAGATATGGAAGGTGCTGAAAGCGGTCAGCTCCTTTCTGCCGAGCTTGTCTTTTGATGCAACTCCCCCAGAAATAGGACGTGAGGTTTACCGTATCATTTCTGATATGACTGGAGTGGAAGACCCTTATCGTGAGGTCAAAAAGCGCTGCACGCAGCAGGCGCTGGATCTTTATCCTGATGTGAAGGAAAAAGTGAAAAAGGCCGGGAACAGCCTATTGGCTGCCGCTAGAGCAGCTGTGGCAGGAAATATCATTGACTTTGGAGCCCAGGCTGAGTTTGATATAAAGAAAGACTTGGACCGGATTTTAAAACAGGATTTTGCTGTCAATGACTTCGAACGGTTCGCCCGGATGGTCAAAAAGTCAAAAAAGGCTGTTTACCTGGCAGACAATGCCGGGGAGACTGTTTTTGACCGGGTACTGATCGAAGAGATGGCTGTTCCTGTCGTCTATGCTGTAAGGGATAAGCCCGTTATCAACGATGCCGTGATAGAGGATGCCGTAGAAGCCGGGATAGACAGGGTCGCACAAATCATATCCTCTGGAAGTGACGCGCCGGGGACCATATTGGGCTGCTGCAGTGACGATTTCAGAGATATCCTTAAAAGCGCGGACCTTATAATAAGCAAAGGCCAGGGAAATTATGAGGCTCTTTCTGAGGTCCAAGGGCCGATTTTTTTTCTTTTAAAGTCAAAATGCCCTGTGATCGCGAAAGACATCGGTGTCCCGGAGGGAAGTATAATCCTGATGGAGCAAAAAAAATACAGGGCATAGGATAGAAAGAGGACACAAACCAAGGAGGTGTCTATGAGTGAAAATAATGTATTAAAGGGAAACGGTGATAAAGGTTTTTCAAGAAGAGATTTCGTTAAGTACCTTTTAGCCGGTTCATCTGTTTCCATCGCAGGTTTGTCCAAACTCAACGCATCCATTTATCAAAGCATAACGGATTTAAACCAGAAGTATATTCAGGATGAAGCTCCGGATGGCGTTTACTGGGATGCGATAAGAGAAAAGTTCATGTTTCAGGACGGGCTGGTCATGATGAACAACGGAACTGTGGGGCCCATGCCCAAGACCGTGTTCAATACCCTGATAAAGACCTTTAAGGTCCAGGCAACCTCTCCCGTACATACCTACACCTATATCCCCAGGCAAAAAGAGGAAATACGCTCCAGGATCGCAGCGTTTATCAATGCGTCTCCGGATGAAGTGGCGGTGGTGCGGAATACCACGGAAGGCATGAATTTCGTGGCCAATGGATTGGACCTCAAACCCGGCGATGAAGTCCTCCTCTCTTCCATGGAGCATCCCGGGGGCACCCATCCCTGGAAGATAAAGGAAGCGCGCTGCGGCATCAAAGTCACGGAAGTGCCCATCGGCCTTCCTCCTAAAAGCGTAGATGAGTTTGTGGGCAGTTTCAAAAAGGCCATCACCCCGAAAACCAGAGTCATCAGTGTGAGCCATACGGTTTATATTTCCGGCCTTATTTCTCCGCTGAAAGAGCTCTCGCAGATGGCTCATGAAAAAGGCCTGCTTGTGGCTGCTGACAGCGCGCACGGCATGGGAATGCTGGACCTGGATATAAAAGAGCTGGGCGTTGATTTCCTTGCCACAAGCCCTTATAAATGGCTGGGAGCGCCCACAGGCGTGGGTGTTTTTTACGTGCGCAAGGAGGCCCAGGACCAGCTGTGGCCCACTATTACCACTTCAGGATGGGACCGGCCCACAGCCAGGAAATACGAGACTTTAGGACAGCGCGCGGACGCACTCATCATAGCCCTCGGGGAGGCCGTGAATTTCCAGAATTATATCGGCAAGGTACGGATCGAACAGAGGATCAAGTCTCTGGCAGGATATTTCAAGCAGGAGTTGAAAAAAATACCGGGCGCAAAGCTCCATACTTCAGAAGACCCGTACATAAGCGGGGGCCTGACCGCGTTTTCAATTAAAGGCGTGGAACCAAGGGATATCGTGGATTATGTGAGGCAGAAATACAATATCGTGATAAGAACGGTGGGAAGAACGGACAGAGGGACCTACGGATGCCGGGTGTCCACCCATTATTACATCAACCACAGAGAAATCGACCAACTGCTGGAAGGGATCAGAAAGATCGCAGGGCAGAGAAATTGACACATAGAAAATAGGTGGTATATCTTAAGAGAAAAATGGGGAATGGTTTCTTTTTATTAGCTTGGGTTGTTTGAACTGCACTTACAATTTTGTTGAGTGCATGGGCCTGTCCCATAGTAGCCTTGGCCACCACCAGCTTGAGTTTTGCAGTGGCAGAGGACGCTCTCTTCTATTTTACCGCGGATAAGAACCTGAAGTTCAGGTTTTTTCCACTTTTTTTTCATAAGTTTTCTCCTTATTTTGCTTCCTTACATCTAAAATATTCCCTTTTTTAGGATTTGTCAAGTGATTTTAGGCGGGAATACCTCTCATGGGCGGTCCGGCAGAAATACTCCACAGGTTCGTCCAGAACGCCTTTTTCTAGAAAGGAATGGGCCGGACACCAGAGGCATAAATTTATGATGGGGCAGGTCCGGCAGTTTTCAAGGAATGCTTTTTTATCCGAAGTGAGGCTTCTTACAGAAGGGACGAATCGCTCCCAGGCTTCTTTAAAGGTTCCTTTTCTCAGGTCATACATGAAGTCCGGATGATAGAGGGATGAGCACAGCCTGAAATTTCCGTCAAACCCCAGAGTAAAGCTTGAAACGCCGGCTCCGCAGGAAAAAAGGTAATGGTGCGTAATTTTTTCAAAGTCCTCGCTTACCAGGCGTCCGCATTCTTTTTTCAAAGAGTCAAACCGTTCCGGATCTGAAAGCTCCAGACGGGCGATTTCTTCGGGGCTGAGCCTTTCCTGCTTGATGTCTGTGTTTTTTCCGGGATCCCGGTCGAATCTCAAATGAAGAAAAGGATCGAACCGGAAGTAATCCTTGGTCGCCTTTCGGCAGAACTCCGCTATCTGCGGAAGCTCTTTATAGTTTGATTTAAGCGCCATGGCCTTGAGCCTGACTTTGATGTTGTTTTCCAGAAGCAGGTTCAATCCTTTCTGGAAAGCCTCGAAAGAGCCTGGTACGCGGGTTACTTTTTCAAAGGTCTTTTTGGTGGCTCCGTAGACCGTGACTTCAATATCCCGGGGAGGGTATTTTTTGAAAAGCTCTATGTGCCGGTCTGTGATCAAAGCGGCATTGGTGAATACGGAGACCAGAAGCCCCATTTTTTTTAATTTCATGTAGATTTCTGAAAAATCTCTGCGCAGCAGAGGCTCTCCTCCGGTCAAAAGGCACCACAGAGCCCCTCTTCGAACAGCTTCGCGGGCAATGTTTGTGATCTCCTCTGCGGAAAGCTCTTTTTTAAGGGCTTTTTTGTCTCCCGGAGGCAGATTGATATAGCAGTGGCGGCAGTTGAAAGGACAGCGGGCCGTAAGCTCGATATCAAATGAATAAAGATGCCTTTTTTCCTTGAGCTTTTCCCACAGCCTGAAATCAGTAAGCCTGAGAGAAGAGGTATAAGATTTTTTCATTTATTTTTTTGACAGGATCTTTCGTTTGAGCAGTTCTTCAAGAAGGCCTGTCACATCTTTTTCTATTTCCCCGGATTCTGCTTGATATTCGTCTGAGAGCTCTGAGATGATCTTTTCGACCGATTTTTTACCGTCCAGCTTTTTCCAGATCGCTCTGCCCGTATCATTGAGGGTGAAGAGCTCGTCCTCCATATCTCCCACGCCGGATGTGAGCGGGACGATGATGAGTTCCCCCTCAATATCCCTAGCTACGATCTCATCCGAGGGGGCATAGATATCCTCTCTTTTTACTTTTTCTGACAATATCTCCTCCTAATAACCTTTGTTATGATTTTATACGGCGCAGCCTTTTTTTCCAATCTTTTATTTCCCAGGCTTTTTCTCCTTTCTTAAGAAGCCCCATCGCTTGGGCTTCCAGATGAGCGGCCCGGCAGTAGTACTCTACAGGCGTATCAAGGGTCCCGTGCTCCATCCAGGAGCGGGCCGGGCACTGCTCGCACAGGGCGCTGAGAAAACACAGGGCGCAGCGGGAAAGATAATCAGGATTTTTAGCTTTCATCGTCCGGACTTTCGGAAAAAAACGCGTGAGGGCATCTTTTAGAGAGCCTTTTTTAAGGTCATAAACGGTCTGAGGGTGCCGCAGCAGCATGCAGAGCTGGAAATAGCCGTAGGCATCCACGCACCCCCCTCCCTGCCCGGCCCCGCATGTAAAAAGGTCTTCCCCTGGTATTTCACAAAATTTCAAGCAGAATTCTTTTTTCTCTTTGAGCCACTCTTCTTTTTTTCTGGATAAAAATTTAAGGCTTTCCTCAGGCGTATTTCTTAATTTTTCAATGATATTGTTTTTTTTTCTGGAATCTCTTCTGGCTCTCAGGTCAAAAAAAACAGTGTATCCGGGCACGTTGTCTTCCCATGGGAGTTTTGAGGCAAAGTCTTCAAATTCGTTTATCTCGTTTTTTGTAAAGGAAAAATAAGGGATTTTGATTTTAAAGGGAATATTGTATTTAAGAAGCAGGTTGAGGCCGTTCCTGAATTTTTCATAGGAACCTATGGTTTGTGTGACCTTTTCATAGGTCCTTTGGCTCATGCCGTAGGCAGTGACTTCAATGGCGTCAAGGGGCGGGATTTTTTTGAAGACAGAGCAGAGCCTTTCGTCGATGAGTGTGGCATTGGTGAAGATGCTTGCCCTGAGGCCCAGTTTTCTGGCATGGATATAAATTTCTTTAAAATCTTCTCTTAACAGAGGTTCTCCTCCGGTAAAGCGGACATCAAGGCAGCCCAGGGAAGAAGCCTCATCAAGGATCTCTTTGATTTTCTTTGTGGACAGTTCCTTTTTTTCGGCAAGAATGCTGTCTTTGGGCTGGTTTATGTAGCAGTGGATGCAGTTGTTGTTGCACCGTTCCGTAAGTTCCATATCCAGCTTTGCCAGAAGAGGAATGCTTTTATAGAGCGGATGTGTATAGATATTTTTTTTGGAATAAAAGATTTCTTTGCTTTCGGTTTTTTTGTTTTTTTCTTTCATTTCTCAAGCGGGTGCTTTAAAGGTTCAGGTTTTGAAAAGGAGGCTGTCTATGACGTTTGTAATGCTGCCCTGTTTGTTGAAGTAGAGCTCATAACAGGGGATTTCCCGGCTTATATCATGAGCCAGTGTGATCATTTTATCCCACCAGTCAGGCGTGACCAGAGGTTTTACGATGCAGTCAAGGATGCGCGTTGTTATTTCTCTTCTGTCTTCCATGGATTTGATTCTGTTTTCTTTTGATTTATTGAGAAAAAAGAGCGCTTTTAACCTGGCTCTGGCCGCGGAAATATCCGGAACCTCTCCATGACTCCAGGTTCCGTAAAGATAAAACTTATGGCCGGGCTTTTTTCGGATGATATTCCGGTCATCGCAGAGAATTTCGGATCTGTCTTTGAATATTTTGACCATGGTTGATTTCCCGGCTTCGGAGTGGCCCGCAAAAGCAAGGCCAAAGCCTTTATAGATAAGGCCTGCTGAATGGAGGATGCATCCGTTTTTATCCGGAAGGATCCTGGCCAGAAGGATCTGGTCGCTGGAGAAAAAGGTCAGGGAAGTCCTGTTTCCGGATTTGATCAGGTCTGTGCCCTCATGATATATGCGGCCTTTGGTATGGCTGGTGTTAAATCGGGCGATTTTAAATATCTTTTCTTCTTCTTGCTCGGGATAGAAGCCGATATAGAGCCATCCGTCATCTTTTTTATAGATCTTCCAGGGTGGATTGTCATAGACCCTCTGACCGAGGTCACTGTTTTTTAACCCGGGAAGGCTAAAAGAATGGTGGATGGATATCATGTCCTCTCCGGGGCCTTTGGCTTTGAAAAGCCTGAATTTTGGATGGAATGTGGACTCGGTAAGAGGAAGGTCAGAGGACACTTTGATGGTGATATCTGCGATGTTATAGTATCTTGTATATTTGCTGCTTTTTTCTTTTTTTTTCAACAGTTACTCTTGGGTTATATTTTTGAAGATAATGATATACCGGAAAAGGCTTAAGTTCAATACAAACCGCGCTTTTTTGTTAACAGGAACCGGTTTTGCCTTGATGCCTCCAGGAAGGGGACAGGAAAATCCTTAGCTAAAATTCAAATACTTTTTTTGACAGCTCCGGAATGCTTTGTTTCTTTTCATCAATAGGCTTTATCCGGAACCTGTAGCTGTAGTATTTTTCCAGAAGCATATATTCCGGATGAGGCCTGGCTCCCCAGGAATTATCTCCTCCCACTCCCATCTGTTTGAAATCCAGATTAAGTGAGGTCAGGTCTCGCGGTTTGACATCACAGGTATGCCGGTTGACCTCTCTCGCGTTTTCATTGAATGTGGATGTCTTTTTTTCTGATTCAAAGTCTACTGTCAGGTTGTGGTGCGCGCTGAAGCTGAGCACGGGCATACCCACCACCAGAAGGCCGACTCCCTCTCTGTTTGTCAGGGAAAGCCACCTTGTCTCGGTCCTGTTTCCGTTTTCCTGAGGGCGGATATAGGCAAAGGAGAGGTCTTTGACCATTTTTTCATAAAGCCCGACACTGGCTGCTGTTTTACGGTCCCAGTAGTTTTCAAAAGGCCCTTTCCCAAACCATTTGAGGTATTCGAACTCACGGGGAAGCTGCATGTTCATGCCCAGCCTGGGCAGCTCGGGAAGAGAGGAATCCAATTTTTCAAAATCAATTTCTACGATAATATCACCGCTTCCTGTTATCGTGTATGCGGAAGTGTAATGGGCTACGGCCGTCCCTTTTTTATCTTCCATATCAAATTGAAAGGTCAATCTCACGGCTTTTTTTGAGAGTTGTTCTATTTGAGAGTCCGTGATTTTTCTTCTTTCTCCTGCTTCTTTCCATATACTGCAGCGGACGGGCATCCCGTTTCCGAAGTCATTATCAGTGGGAGCTCTCCAGAAATTGGGGGCAAGGGCTTTCTTGATGAGCTCTTTTCCTTTAAAAATCATGGATCTCAGAGCGCCTGAATTCAGGTCAAAACAGATCGTGAAATCATCCCCTTTAATCACGGCTTCAGATTCACTGCGTTCCAAGTGGATGTCAGCCCAGTTTTCCGGATTTTCAGGAGCGATTTTTTCATAGACGGGCAGCTTGAACTGCTGGTGCGCCATGATATGCCCTTTGGGGAGAAGGGAACGTTCTTCTTTTTCTTTGAGATACAGGTCGAGAAAGTATTCCGAGCCGGGTTTTATCTGGGGAAGGCTGTACCCCAGTTCGATGTCTTTGCTCTCAAGAGGAGGTATTTCAAGGTTGTCTATGCGGCCTAAACTGATTTTTTCTCCGTCCTGCTCTATGGTCCATTCGAGTTCGAACAGGGACAGATCAGTGAAGCTGAACTTATTCGAGACAGATATCTTTCCCGAGTGCAGGTCAACGGGTTTGAATCCAGCGTACTGATAGACCTTTTTTACTTCATGAAGAGCAGGGTGCGGTGTCCTGTCAGGATTGACGAGGCCGTTTATACAGAAATTTCCGTCGCTCGGCACACCCGGAGGGCCGAAGTCTCCTCCATAAGCCCAGAACTCTTCGTTGTTTTCGTTTTTCTTAACAAGCCCCTGGTCCACCCAGTCCCATATGAAACCGCCCTGAAGGATTTTATAATTTTCGATCACATCCCAGTAATCCTGAAGATTGCCGTTGCTGTTTCCCATAGCATGGGAATACTCACAGAGAATAAGGGGCCTGTCTTCACTGCTGTTTGCGTATTTCTGGAGGTGGCCTATCCGGGCATACATGGGACAGTAGATATCGGAATGTCTTTGTTTTGCGTTTGTCTGATGGCCCTCTCTTTCATACTGTACCGGCCGGGTATTGTCTCTGCTCTTGATCCACTGGTAGTTGGCAAGCATATTGTGGCCGTCTCCTGCTTCATTACCTAAAGACCAGATGATTATTGAGGGATGGTTTTTATCCCTCTCCACCATTTTTTCAGCCCTGTCCAGATGGGCGGCTTTCCATTCAGGCTTATCAGCCAGGGTGACATCTTTTTGATATCCCATTCCGTGTGATTCTATATTGGCTTCATCAATGAGATACAATCCGTATTCATCGCACAGTTTGTACCAGGCCACTGGCTGTGGATAATGAGATGTTCTGACAGCGTTTATGTTTGACCTTTTCATCAGCCTTATATCTTTCAACATGGTTTCTCTGTCAACAACATGGCCTTTTCGTTCATGATGTTCGTGAACATTGACTCCCTTCAGATAGACCGGCACTCCATTGATATGAAGCTGTTTGTTTTTTATTTCAACACTGCGGAACCCCACTTTACAACCGAGAGCTTCTACTATGCCGCCGGAGCGGTTTTTTAAGCTGATGAGAAGAGTATAAAGATAGGGGGTCTCAGCGCTCCATTTTTTTGGGTTCTCTGCTTCTTTTGTAAACATCACCATGTTTTTGCCATTTTCTATGGTTATGGTTTCCGAGCCGGAGAGGATTTCTTTGTCTTGGTCCCTAAGAGAGAATTCAACTGTGTGCGGGATTGCTTCCGTCAAAAGGCTCTTGATTTCTATTTGAAGGGAGAGTTTCCCGTCTTTGTAGGCATTGATAAGGCCTGTTTTTACAAAAAAGTCTCTTATGTAGACTTTGTTCCTGGCTAGAAGATAAACGTCTCTCTGAATACCGCTTAATCTCCAGAAGTCCTGGTCTTCCAGATAGCTCCCATCGCACCACCTGTAGACTTCTACGGAGACAGAGTTCCGGCCTTCCCTGATGAAAGGAGTTATGCGAAACTCTGCAGGCGTTTTGCTTCCCTCGTTGTATCCGACTTTTTGGCCGTTTATCCAAACATATAGAGCAGAACTCACAGCCCCGAAATGGATAAAGATTTCTTTGTCTTTCCATTCTTTGGGAAGCCTGAAGTCGCGTTTGTATGAGCCGACCGGATTATAGTTGTGGTGGATGTAGGGAGGATTCTTTTCAAAGGGGTAGCCTGCGTCTATATAAATTGGGATACCGTATCCCT
>Ga0190344_1000240_pt1 | contig 31839 bp, 23 predicted proteins | sample 48721323_MG_FD_161662 | JGI IMG/M metagenome (GOLD analysis project Ga0190344, IMG submission 161662) | Hydrothermal vent microbial mat bacterial communities from Southern Trench, Guaymas Basin, Mexico - 4872-13-2-3_MG | ecosystem: Environmental > Aquatic > Marine > Hydrothermal vents >... | reverse complement strand
AACAACAGGCCGGGCAATCGTTCCACCAGTCCCTGGGCAAACAGACCCTCTGCCATCTGCAGTTTTTCCTCACAACTCTGAGCATACAATGATCCGCTGAAAGTATGATTCAGTAAAGCGAACAATGACATCAGACCATATATCCGGATTATTTTGATCATTTTTTATTCAATGGGTTTGCATATTGTCCCCCAGGGAAGGACAGGTTAATTGATATTCAATGGTCGTTCCAATAAAGCGTGTCCATTCCTCCCGCGTAAGATTCCTGCTCAGCGCATGACAAAACCTGTCGGCAAGCTCTTCCAGGTTGATGGGAGAAGCAATAATCTCAGAAGTTCCCGAATTGCACCACAGAAGCTGATCGCTGTTCGGGAAAAAAGCCAGCGAAAGTACAAAACCCCTTTCGCCCCGGATCATGATCTTTTCATCGTTCCAGTACCCCGTTCTCATCACGGTAATGGATCCGTCCATACTGGCCGAGGCTACCCGGTCACCTGCCGTATTAAATGCAATATCCAGGACTCTGGCATTATGGTTTTTAACCTGAGCAATCCGTCTGCCTGACGAAAAGTCCAGTATGTGGACCATCCCGTTCAGATCGCCCACACAAAGAATATTCCCGTTTTTACCAAATTCCAGAGAATAAAAGGAATTTACCCGGTCTTCAAAAAGCACAACAGGTTCGGAATCAGAATCCCCCTCCGTATCCCACCGAAGCACCCTTCCGTCCCTGGTACAGCCGGCAAGATACCGGGAATCGCCTGAAAATCCCACATCAAGTATGATTCCGTAAGGATTGCTGAGTTCGGTATAATTGCCTGTGAGGATGTTCCATATTCTCAGTTTCCTGTCGGTACCCGTTGAAATGATGCGGTTATTGTCGGGATTAAACATCAACGATTTAATACTGCCCTCATGGCCCGATAATTCAATCACATTCCTGCTGCCCGATTTCAGATTCAGCACATGGATACGTCCCTGGAATGTGGCCGCAGCAAGCCACATACCATCTCCGCTTACCGCGACCAGCTCATAAATACTCGACCGGTTCATCAGCAATCTGGGAGAAGTTCCCGGAACATTTACATTCCATTCGTACACTTTCCCATCGCTTCCTGCACTGTACAATAAGGGAGTTCCCATTCTCAGAAACAGATCGTTCACCGGTTTTTGATGAAGGCCGAATATTCTTTCCACGGGAACATCCAGTAATTCCAGTGCATCCATCATGGCTGAATACATACGGGGATCCCAGTCCACACCCCCTGTCTTCTCCCTGAAAAGATACGCCTGATATACCAGAAGGCTTCTCAGCTCTTTGTTTTCCGTTCGCAAAGATGCTCTGATCAGATCTTCAGATGTTTTTTCAAAATCCTCCGGTGCGTTCTTTTCACGGATTACCCCGTCAGAAACACCTGACTCCACTACTTCTTCAGGTTCCACCTTCCGTGTTTCCGCAGCCGAAACGTCCTGCATACGGTAAGTCTCACCGGTTACGGGTGGAGGAATCGTCCGGTCCTGCCTGTCAACCTGTACTGGAGGTGAACTCATCGTCCGAAAATTCGAATCTTCCGGTTGAGATTCTTCAGGAATGATATTATCACGGGACAGGGCAGGTTCGGTACCTGTGACACTACCCGATCGGGAAGGACTCTGCGGACGATTTTCCGTGCGGACCGGTTCCGGTTCATCCGATGGATTTCCTCCGGATAAAACCATGATAAGCAGGGCAATAACAACCACAATGCTTCCAGTGATCAGATAGGGTGTTTTAATCCGGGGAAAACTGATTTTACCCTTTTTGCTTTTCTGAACTTTTCCTTTTTCTGCTGCACGGGCACTCAGGTCAAGATATATCATGGCCCGCTGAAAAGCAGGGTTGAAACGTCTTGCCCAGGCAAAGACCGGTTTGTTCCTGTTTCTCCATTCCTGCATCCACGCCAGATCCAAACCAGTCAACAACCCACCCCTTCCCTGCTGGTAGAGCTCCGATGCCCTGCTTAGCTTCAAATAGGATTGGATCGATTCCACTTCCTCTTTCAGCCATTCCCCATAGCGATCCCAGAGAGAGAAAACAAGTACATGAGACAATGATACCCTGGTGGTATCCGACCATTCTTTCTCCTCTGAAAAAGAAAAAATCTGAGGACGAATTTCGGCAAAGGCACCGATCACATCCATAACCACCCCTGCAGGAACGTCTGCTATGCCGGCTAATTCATTAATAGTCAATTCCGCGAGACAATAGCCGTCTTTATTGTTGCGAACAAACAGGGACTTGAATATTTTTTCACATACTGTTCTCTTCTTTGGGTTCAGGCTCAGGTATTTGGCATTCAGTTCGATCGAAAGCAGTGTAGCAAGCTCTTCCTCCACCGAAAGATGCTCTGTCAGGTTCTTCCTTTTTAATTCACCGCTTTTACCCGACAGAAATCTGAAAGCATACTGCAACAAAGGCAGGGGATGTTTTTTGTCTTTCCATTTCCTGGCCAGTTCCCCAATTTGAGATTCCTGCAGTTCCAGGTCGCCTATTTTGTTCATGGCCTGGATAATGCGGAATAATTGTTCGTAGGTCACTTTCCTGAGCAGGTAAGAATTCTGTATCACCAGCTCACCCAGCTGACTGACTTCCTGAAGACTGCTGATATAATTGGAATCGAGGACCAGAAGCAAAATGATATTTGGTCTGTTATTCGTGATCAGGTCCAGAAGAGCATTCAGAAAATGGATCCTTTCCCGTTCCGCTTCGGCAGAAGGCCTGTTCCCTTCACAACAGTATACCTCTTCAAAATGATCGAATACAAAAAGGATTTTTTCACCGGGCTGTATGATTCTGTCAAGAATATTCAGAAACCCTGAAGATGATCCGCGAAGGATTTTCAGAATACCTTCATTTTCCAGTTCGGCAGTTTCTCTGTGTTGCCTTTGAATAAATATCCGCAATGCATCTGCCAGGCTTTCAAAAGGATCTCTCATGCTTTCCAGAACGACCGGATATATTTTCTTACTTCCGAAAAGGTTTTCCAGAGAGTGAAGGATACCGCAATTAACAAGGGATGATTTACCGGTGGCTGTTTCACCCAGGAGAGTCAAAAAATTTCCGGATACAAGCTTTTTACGAAGGATGGAAATATCTTCATCCCTTCCGAAAAAAAAATCTTTATCTGCCGAATGGTAGTACCGGAATCCAGGCAACAACAATTTCACATTATTTTCGTTTCCAACCACCATGATACATAATACTTCTTTCCTTTTTCTGTTCAGACCGAAACCAGGTTAAATCCAGTACATATAACTCCTCCTGAGGCAAACATACCCTCCCGGGAATCTTTCCTGAAATTTTTTCTTTCAGGAAAACCCCGGGAAATATCATTCTATAATGAAACAGTCAGATTTTTTTCGGCTAATAACTGTACTGGTCCTTATAACAAAGTTAATCTAAATAAGTTAACACAGGACACATTAACTTCATAAAATAAAAGTCTTTTGATCAAACCCTGTTCCCCGTATCATCAATGGAATATTTTTTTCCATTAAGAAAAGCTTCCACCCCCGGATGCTGCAGGGTACCTGAACCGGAAAGAATTCTGAAGTTGCATGTTAAAAAATAGAAGATATTCAATTAAATTAGTTCCTTTAAAAAACAACAAACCCGCATTTGCTGCTCTGATGGTACAAACGGTTCTTTTTGCCGCCGGTGAGGCACCGACATTATATCCTTTCACCGTTAATAAACCCGGGGCACTGGTCCAGGTTATGAACCGAAGCCTGCTTGAATACGTTCTGGATCAACTGGCGCCTTTTTCTACCGAATGGATTGTGATCGTGGGTCATGACGATTCACAGATCACCAAAGCCATGGGATCTGCCTTCAAGAAAAAACCCATCAAATTTCTGAAACTCGACCAACCCTGGACCTGGCACGATGCCCTGCTATCTTTAAGGCCTCACATCAAAGGGCACTTTCTCTTTGTGCCCCTGGAGCTGATTCCTGCACGTGACGATCTGAAAAATCTTATGTCGTATAACCCGGGTATGCTGACATATGATCCGAAAATCACGGGAAGTGACGAAACGCACGTATCATATGTTGACGGTGGGCAGCCACATGAAATCATTCATCCCGGTGGGGTTCGTCCGTCAATATTTTTCTTTACGCATTCCCTGCTCCGTTCCTTATCTGCCCATAAAGGCCCGTTTCAGGCCTTTCTGCACGATTACATGCTGAAACAAAAAGCCCGGATTATCTGTTCAGGACATTGTTTACCGGTAAGGTATGCCTGGGACCTGCTGGCTATTCATAAAATATTGCTTCGCGACAAAAAAATGCGGATCAGAGGAACGGTTGAACAGGGGGTAACCCTGAAGGGGAATGTGTGGGTAGGCGCCGGGACACTAATCAAAACGGGCACCTATATCGAAGGTCCGGTCATGATCGGTAACGATTGTGTGGTAGGACCCAACAGTTACATCCGCGGGTCTACCTGCATCGGCAACCGGTGCCGTGTGGGTAATGCAGTGGAAATAAAAAATTCGGTTATCGGCAACAACACTCATATTTCCCATCTCAGCTACCTGGGTGACAGTATTATCGGAAGCCATGTGAATATCGGGGCGGGGAACATCAGTGCCAACCTGCGCCATGACGGCAAAATGATCATTACCCCTCTCAATGGTGAAAAAATCAAAACCGGAAGGAATAAGCTGGGAGTCCTGATCGGAGATGAGGTACATACGGGGATCCACAATTCTTTTTACCCCGGGACAAAAATATGGCCCCGGGTGGATACCCTGCCGGGCCAGGTTGTTTCCCGCGATCTGACCGGTTAGTTGCAGATATCGTCGGGTATCTCGGAACTCATGATCAGATGGGCGCCCGCTTCCTCCATTTCCCTGAGGGCTTTTTCATGATCGCCCGGATTGGCATTCACTCCTTTTACGGCATCGGTCACCACAAAAGTGGAAAACCCGTAATCCAGTGCATCGAGCACCGTATTCTTTACACAGTATTCCGTAGTAAGACCCGTTACAAACAACTGATCCACTTTTTTCTGCCGCAAAAAAGCCCCCAGATGAATGTTGGTTGCTTCAAAGGCCGAATAGCCGTCATTGCTGTCGCGGGTCCCTTTCAGCAATTCCAGATCGAACCGGGACCTGTCAAGGTCGGGATGGTAATCAGCTCCCCTGCTTTTTGCCACGCAATGGGACGGCCATTTTTCAAAATGGGTGCTGTTTGCCGGATGCCAGTCGCGCGAAGTGATCACTATGTCGAATAACGGCATGATCCGGTTGATCACAGGAACTACCTGGTCACCTTCGGGGGCAGGCAATGCTCCGCCGGGACAAAAATCGTTCTGTACATCAACAATGAGCAATGCTTTCATGGTTTCAGTGAATTTTCCTTGTTGAATTCAATTTTTTCACCAGTTCATTCCTTAGCTTCATCAGTTCCCCCGATATCCCCACCCGGTATATATGGGGATTTTCGAACCGCTGGTGTTCGGCGGGAAGTTTCATCAGTTTTATACGCACGGCATTGCGTATTTGTTCAATGGGAGGAATTTTTTTTGCTATTTTCCCATTTTTCATGAATGGATGCAGCAGGCATTTCTGCTCGTACCGGGTTATCCTGCAATGCTTTCCTATCTGCACCGGATGGAAAATTTCCTCCACCTCTCCTTCCCTGTCGAGCGTCAGGGCATCGGCTGCCATCCTTCCCTCCTCATCGAAACACCGGACAAGTTTTTTGATCCCCGGCAGGGTAACCTTTTCGAGGTTCTCTGAAATTTTCATCCAGGGCTTTCCGTTCCGGTACGACAGTTTATATACCCCGTCAAGCGCAGCCGATTCCTTACCGGTTATCAGCTTGGTCCCCACGCCGAACCCGTCGATGGGAGCCTCCTGCTGGTTCAGGCTCTGAATAGTATACTCATCCAGTTGGTTCGATGCAAATATCTTTACCTCAGGGAACCCTTCCCCGTCAAGCATTTCCCTGGCTTTCCTGCTGAGATATGCCAGGTCGCCGCTATCGAGCCGGATTCCGGCAAGCCGCTTCCCTTCTTTTCGCATTTCCGCAGCCACTTTCAGGGCATTGGGAATCCCGCTGGCCAGGGTATCGTAAGTATCTACCAGCAGTACGGCACGGTCGGGATGCACCCGCACATATTCCCTGAAAGCCTCCAGCTCGCTTTCGAAACTCTGTATCCATGAATGGGCCTGGGTCCCGCTAACCGGGATACCGTACAGAAAGCCGGCCAGTACATTGGAAGTGGAATCAACCCCCCCGATGTAAGCCGCCCTGCTTGCCTGCAATCCAGCCATTCCCTGAGCCCTTCGCAGCCCAAAATCCATTATCGCTCTATCACCCGCTACCCGCCTTATACGGGAAGCCTTGGTAGCAATAAGGGATTCGAAATTCAGAATGTTCAGCACCAGGGTTTCGATCATCTGTGCTTCCAAAATATTCCCTTCCACCCTCAGGATCATTTCATTGGGGAATACGATCTCCCCTTCTTCCACACTCCATACATTCCCTGCAAAGCGGAATCCGGCCAGATAGTCAAGAAATTCTTTCCGGAACCCCTTGTTGCTCAGATACTCGAGCGACTCCGGAGGAAACCGGAAATTTTCCAGTTGTTCCAGCAGATCGGACAGGCCGCAAAACACCGTGTAACCACCCTCAAACGGATTTCTGCGGAAAAAATAATCGAAAACGGCATCCTGACCGTGCTTGCCTAAACAATAATACCCCTCTGCCATGGTCAACTCATACAGATCGGTAAAGAGAGCAGGATAGGAAGATGTGCAAAACGGGTTCATGCAGAGATCATAAAAAATGATGAGTTTCTTTCGCGATATTCCTTTTGCAAAGTTAATCCCTTGTTCCGATCCTACAATAATTATTTTTTCGTATCCCGGGAATCCCCTGTTGTAATTGAACCGGAAAAAGTATCGTGTATGCTTTCAAAGATAATTGCACAATATTTTTTATCATATACAGCATATCTGTCTGTTATTCAATTTTATCTACGTAGTATTCTACGTAGTTATCTACGTAGCATTCTACGTAGTTGCCTTTTCCCCGTAAGTTCAAGAATCTAGTTATTTTAGAATAACATTTTCCCGTTTAGAAATTATTCATTCCCGCACATACAGTCTTCCCGGACCTGTTGCTTTTCCCCCGGAATTTCATTATCTTTTCCTGATAAGCACAGATTCAGTAAATAACAAACCCAGAAGGAGGACAAGATCATGATCAGCACCACCATTTTCCCCGGACGGTATGTCCAGGGCAGGAATGCCCGGCACCGCCTGGGCAGGGAACTCAGCAGGTTCGGAGACCAGGGGCTGGTTCTTTTCGACCCTTACGTACACGATCATCTGCTCGGTGAATTCAAACCGGGAATGGAAAAAGACGTGAAAATCAGTCCGGAAGTCTTTACCGGCGAATGTTCCGATGAAGAGATCGGTCGCCTGGTAAAACAGGTGGAGAAGGAAAAATCCAGGTTCGTAGTGGCCCTGGGCGGCGGTAAAACCATTGATACGGCCAAAGCCGTGGCCCATGAAGCCCATCTTCCCGTTGCCGTGGTTCCCACCATTGCCGCCACCGATGCCCCCTGCAGTGCCCTCTCGGTTATCTATACTCCCGAAGGGGAATTCAAGCGTTATCTGTTCCTGCGCAGGAATCCCGACCTGGTACTGATGGACACCCAGATTGTGGCCCAGGCCCCCGTGCGTTTTCTGGTTTCGGGCATGGGCGATGCCCTGGCCACCTGGTTCGAAGCGGAATCATGCATGAAAAAATACGCACCCAACATGACCGGCGATATCGGCTCCATGTCGGCCTATGCTATGGCCAAACTGTGTTATGAAACCCTGCTCAGGTACGGCGTATCGGCCAAAACGGCCTGCGAAACCCGTGTGGTGACCCCCGCCCTGGAAAAGATCGTGGAGGCCAACACCCTGCTGAGCGGGCTGGGTTTCGAAAGCGGTGGACTGGCCGCCTCACATGCCATACACAACGGCCTCACCCTGCTGGAACCCACCCACGCATTTTTCCACGGGGAAAAGGTAGCCATAGGAACCCAGGCCTCCCTTTTCCTGACGGATAAACCCTGGGAAGTGATTCGTGAAGTATATGGATTCTGCGAATCGGTTGGCCTACCCACCACCCTGGCGGGGATTGGTCTGGAAAAGGTAAAAGATACCGACCTGATGAAGGTGGCCGAAGCATCCTGTGCCGAAGGGGAAACCATCCATAACGAGCTGGTGCCGGTTACGCCAGAAAAGGTGTTTGCCGCACTGAAAGCGGCCGATGCGGAGGGAAAAAGAAGAACGAAAATAAAGTAAAGACATTTATTTTCAATTTGAAATCCGGTGACAAGCATCCCGCTATCCATTTTTTCTAAAGGGTGATCAAAATGTATAAAATTTAGTCAATGCACCCTTTCAACAATATATTATCAAAAGATTTTCAGATTTGAGCGGTACCCTTCCCCTCATGATTCCTGCAGGCAATTAACTATATTTGCAGGGTAACAAGTAAACAGCACCCTGTATGAAAATCGCACTGATCGGATACGGGAGAATGGGACACGAAACGGAAGCAGTGGCCCTGGAAAGAAAGCACGAGATCGTACTTCGCATTGACAAAAACAATCCCGGTGACATGGAAAGGCTGAAATCTTCGGGGGCGGATATAGCCATGGAATTCACCACTCCCGCAACGGCCTTCGACAATATCAGGAAATGCCTGGAACAGGGCGTTCCGGTGGTATCGGGCACCACGGGGTGGAACGACCGGATGGAGGAGATACACCAGCTGTGCCGTTCCCTGGATGGAGCCTTTTTTCATGCTGCCAATTTCAATATCGGTGTCAATATTATGTTCCACCTAAACAGGGAGCTGGCCCGGATCATGAACCAATTTCCCCGGTACGAACCTTCCATTGAGGAAACCCATCATACCCGGAAACTCGATGCACCCAGCGGAACGGCCGTAGTGCTTGCCAACGACCTCCTGGAAAGATACCCCGGAAAAAAGGCATGGGAGCTGAATGAAACATCGGGAAAAGACTACCTCCTTGTCAGGGCATTCCGTAAGGGCGACGTACCGGGCACCCACGTGGTAAGATACGAATCGCCCAACGACCGGCTGGAACTGATCCATACCGCATTCAGCCGAAGGGGCTTTGCAGAAGGAGCCATACTGGCCGCCGAGTTCCTTCACGGGAAAAAGGGAGTGTTCGGAATGCTCCACCTGCTGAAGCTGGAAAACACCGGGCGACCATGAAAAAGATCCCCCTGCTCCGCTGGACAGGATTGCTGGTTCCCTTTGCCCTGCTGGTTTTATTCACCTGGTGGCTGGAAAACCCCTGGTTACTGATCCTCGCCCCCGTACTATTCGATATGATCATCACCCGCCGGGTGAGATGGGCTTTCTGGAGAAAAAAACACAACGGACGTCCGGGACCGGTTGCCGAATGGGTAGAAACCATCATAGAAGCGGTTATAGTAGCTTACTTCATTCGCATCTTTCTGGTGGAAGCATTCATCATTCCCACGCCTAGCATGGAAAAAACCCTGTATACCGATGATTACCTATTTGTCAGCAAACTGGCCTACGGACCACGTCTTCCCAACACCCCCCTGGCATTCCCGTTCACTCACAACATTCTTCCCTTCACCCGGAATACTCCGTCATACCTTGACCTGCCGCATCTCCCCTACAAACGCCTGAAAGGATTCGGTGAAGTCAGGCGGAACGATATTGTGGTGTTCAATTTCCCCGCGGGCGATACCGTAATCCTGGAATATCCCGAATACAATTACTACGACATGGTACAGGAATACGGAAGCACGGAGGTTTCGAAACGTTTCCGGATACTTACCCGGCCGGTTGACCGGCGTGATCATTATGTCAAACGCTGCGTGGGATTGCCAGGCGATACCCTTACCATACGCGCGGGAACGGTGTATATCAACGGGAAACCCCTGAAAGAGCCGGCAGAGATCCTCCACCGGTATCTGGTAGAAACCTTCCGCAGGCCTCTTAGCCGTAGCCTGTTCAGTGAATGGGGCATAGAACTATCTCCCGGTCAGCGCATCCGGCAAACCGGGCCCATGTTGTTCCAGGTTCCCCTGACCCGGGCACAGGCAGCCGCATTGCCCGGGAAGGAACATATTATCCAGATAAAACCCATGATTACCCACGACAGTATTTCAAATCCTTTTGTATTTCCGCACGATACCGCCTATCCGTGGAATTCCGATCATTTCGGCCCGTTGCTGATCCCCGCCCGGGGAGATGTTATACCGCTGAACGATAACACCTGGCGCCTGTACGGATTTCTTCTGACACACCATGAAGGACTGGATATACAAAAAACCGGTAAGGGTTTTACAGTAAACGGAAAACCTGCCGGTAGCGCGATGTTCAGCCAGAATTATTATTTCATGCTGGGAGACAACCGCGATAATTCATCCGACTCCCGGTTCTGGGGTCCCGTGCCGGAGAATCACCTGGTGGGGAAAGCCGTGCTGATCTGGTTGTCACTCGACAGATCGCAAAAGTTTCCAGGGAAAATCCGCTGGCAAAGAATACTGAGAACATTGTAAAAAAGTAAAAATTTTTCCCCATTTTCGCGTTGGGAAATAAACCATTCTTCATGAAAGATTTAATCAGAAACAAATATGTCAGGTTCGGCATCGCCGGCATCCTGTACCTGCTCTGGGTTATATGGGTGGGAAATTACTGGCTGCTGCCCGGACTCCTTATCGTATTCGACATTTATGTCACCAAAAAGGTGAACTGGGCCTTCTGGAAAAAGCGGGGCAAACCGGCCAGCACCCTGGTGGAATGGATCGACGCCCTGATTTTTGCCGTTATTGCCGTCACCTTCATCAACATTTTTTTCTTCCAGAACTATAAGATCCCTACCGGATCGATGGAAAAATCGCTGCTCATTGGCGATCACCTGTTTGTGAGTAAGCTGTCCTACGGACCCAAAATCCCCAACACTCCCCTCTCCTTTCCTTTCACCCAGCATACCATGCCGCTGCTCAAAACAAAATCATACCTGGAATGGATCCGGTGGGATTACCATCGTTTGAAGGGATTCAGGGATGTCCGGCGCGATGATGTGGTGGTATTCAACTTCCCGGCAGGCGATACCGTGGTGGTGGAGCAACAGGCGCAGAGCTATTATTCCATTATGAGAAGCTATAAAGAAGAGTTCAGGAATCAGGATAGAAGAGCAGGCCAGCCCCTGCGCAGTGACAGCTACTATGAAAAGCTGAGCCGTGATTTTGTATGGAACAATTTCACCATCACCGTAAGGCCGGTTGACCGTCGCGACAACTACATCAAGCGCTGTGTGGCCCTCCCGGGAGACGTTCTGGAAGTAAAGGCCGGCGAAATTTTCGTAAACGGAGAACCTCAGAAACCCATCCCCGGAAAACAGTTCCGTTACCGAGTAAAAACCAACGGGACACCGATCAATCCACGTTCACTGGAAAGGCTGGGAATATACCGCGACGATGTGATGATCGATATGAACAACCATTATATCCTGCCGCTAACAAGCGAAAACCTGGAAAAGATCCGGGCTTACCGCAATGTACTATCGGTGGAAAAGATCCTGAAGAAGCCCGGAGAATACGCCTATTATGTGTTTCCCCATGACACGGCCTATACCTGGAACGAGGATTATTTCGGACCACTGCAGATCCCGTCGAAAGGGCAGACCGTTGAACTCAACCTGCATACCCTGCCCCTCTACAGGCGGATCATTGAAGCATACGAAGGGCACGATCTGCAAGTAAATAATGGAACCATTCTGATAGACGGAGAACCGGCCGACCGGTATACTTTTGAAATGGACTATTATTTTATGATAGGCGACAACCGGCATGATTCCGCCGATTCACGTTTCTGGGGCTTTGTGCCGGAAGATCACGTGGTGGGCAGTCCGGTTTTTATCTGGCTCTCTCTGAACAAAGACAAAAAGTTCCCGGCCAATATACGCTGGAACAGGCTGTTTAAGGCAGCGAACCGGTAAAACCTGACCGGCGAATCAAAGACGGTTCAGAAAGGAAAATCGTCTTCCAGCTCTATTTTTGCTTTTTCCTCTTCGGCCGGGGGTTCAGCCTTCAGATGGAGGGGATTCCCGTCAACAAAAATCGCCTTGTAGGGTACTGTGGGGCAGGCATATTCACAGGCTCCACATCCGATACAAATGGTGTCGTCCACATCGGGAATCACCAGCGACCCTTCATACGGAACCATATGAACCGCTTTGGTAGGACAATGTTCCGAACAGGCGCCGCAGTCGGTTTTCTCCGTATGGACAATACAGTTTTCTTTGATAAAATGGGCAATACCCAGCTGTGTCAGCTTTTTCTCTTCCAGTTTGAGAGGGAGCAGCGCCCCGTTCGGGCAGATCTCCGTGCATTTGATACATTCAAAATTACAAAACCCCGCGTGGTAATCCATCCGTGGCTGAAGCAGGCCGACCAAACCATATTCCAGGAAGGAAGGCTGCAACACCCCGGTGGGGCATATACTCACACACAGGGAACAGGCAGTACAGGTCTTGTTGAACACGGTAAAGCCGGATGATCCCGGAGGGCAAACCGGGTGATTCCGGGGTTCGGGAACCGTCGATTTTTTTGTCGGCCGGGGAGTATCCTGCGCCATACCGGCCCCTGCCAGGCCAAATAGCCAGGCCATAGACCCTATTATGAATTTCCTTTTGCTGCCGTCCACCGCCATGGCCGGTTTGGCTTCGGCCACAGCCGGTGTTTTTACGGGCCGGACCAGATCAAACTTCACGGCCCCTTCCCTGCAGATATTGATACAGTTGAAACAGGCAACACACCGGGAATGGTCAATGACACCCGCTTTATAATCAATACACTCGGCCTTGCACGCTTTTTCACACAGGGAACAACGGGTACAGTCCAACGGCTCGATCCGGATGCGGAACAGGGAATAACGTGACATGATACCGAGCAGGGCTCCCACCGGGCAAATGGTATTGCAAAAAAGCCTGCCCCGTGTAACCGACATCAAGAACACAATCACCAGAACAACTCCGGGAATGGCCAGCAGACCGGCCTGTACCGGATAAAGGTCAACCCGGTAAAGAAAATAAAGATTCAAATGTATTAAAAGACCGGCGACTGCATTGTTGATCCCTGCCACAACGGGTTTGAACAGGTATGTGAATATCCGGCCGAAATTACTGTACGGATCGAGCAGGGTAAGCAACAGGGTGCTTCCAAGAATAAGAGCAAGGGCCGTAAGCCCCAGAACAGAATACCTCAACACATTATACGGACGGGTATACCGGTTCCACTGCTTTTTTCTCTTTTTGAAAAAGTTGGAGATACGGATAAAAACATCCTGCAGGATCCCCAGGGGACAAATAGCGGAACAATATACCCTGCCGAACAGCGCTGTCAGAAGCAGTATTATGAAGAAACCCGCAGAAGCCAGCGACAGGGTGGTAAGGAATTTCATCAGGGAGGGGACAAACTGAAGATACAGGGTGGTATTGATCAGTTCTTCCGGAACCTCCACCCGGAAATCAAGAAAAAACAAACTGATCAACAGCAGGAACACCAGAGCGACTCCCACCCTGATCTTCTTCAGTATAGTGTATTTCATTGGGTATTCTTAAACAGTGATGCGGTTAATATTCAGCTCCTCCAGGTTCATGTTGCCCAATCCCATTTCATGAGCATGCCTGATATACAGAATATCGGAAGGCTCACTCCCGAAAAACCGGGTGGCAGCGGCATCGGCCGCCACGATATTGGCAGAAAGAACCATGGCCTTCATATGCACCACATCCTGGAGGGAAACCCCCCGCGGGCCGTTTCTTTTCAGAACATTATAAGCATCCACCACATTCAAATGGGGTTTGCGGTAAGTGGCAAAATCGGCAATGCACTGGTGCAGGTTGTTCCTGTGCCAGTAACCCCGGTCCCATACGTTACCCATGAGATTTTTCATGCAGCACGAAATATGGGTGGACGAATGATGTTTCAGGATAGGCACGTTGATGAACACATCGGCATTCAGGATCGTTTCATGTTCCTTGGTGCTTTTCAGGATCTTGCCGCCGGGTATGGTTACTGTCTGAAAATACGACTCCGAATGTGCCGGCACCACTTTCGCACCGGCATCCCTGGCAGCCTTTTCAATACCGCTGCTTCTGTAACATTTGCTCCAGTCATCACAGGTATGATCGAGGACATATACTTCCTTCGCCCCGGCTTCCAGGCATCGTTTCACAATATGTTTCACCAGATTCGGGTTAGTGTCGGCTGCCTTTTCGGGAATCACATCCCATCCGATATTGGGCTTGATCACCACGGACTGGCCTCTCTTCACAAAGGCCCTCATTCCTCCCATGGACTGGATGCCACGATCGAACATGATCTCAGGTTCCCCGCCACGAACAGCCACCACATCCCATTCGGATTCCTGAGGCAATGGACCGGCTATCAGCCTGCCCAGACTCCCGAAGCCCGCCAGCGCACCGGCCGTTACTCCGGCTCCAATCGACTTTCTGACAAATTCTCTCCTTTTCATCTCATACAGTTAGATGGTTTTCACGCTTCCTTTCATTCCGAAATTTAATGAATTTCAACGGATCAGATAAATATATCCGGGAAATTTGAAACTAATCTAAATAAATATTATATATTTATATGTATATATATGAATTGTCTTATCCGAAACGGAATGAAAAATTTGGTTTATCTTTGGAACACACGGATCAAAATGAGGAAGCAAAGGCCCATATGAAGATATTATACTACGATTGTTTTTCAGGCATCAGCGGGGATATGAACCTGGGAGCCATGGTCGATCTGGGGATTTCTCCCCGGCATATCAGTGACCAGCTGAACCTGCTGAATATCAAGGATGAGTATACACTGACGTTTGAAAACAGCAGAAAAATGGGCATCTCAGGCACGAAAGCAGTGGTTAAGCTGCAACACCGGAATCATACTCATCCCCATCCCCGCCGGCACCTTTCCGACATTGAACATATCATTAAGAACAGTAAGATAGCTGAGCCGGTAAAGCAACTCAGTCTGCAGATCTTTCAACGTATTGCCCAGGCCGAAGCCCGTGTTCACGGAACAACCACTGAACAGGTACATTTCCATGAGGTGGGTGCCACCGATGCCATGGTAGACATTGTGGGAGCGGCTATCTGTTTTCATCAGCTGGATGTGGACGAAGTATGGTCTCGTCCCCCCGAACTGGGAAGCGGGTTCGTGCATTGTACCCACGGTCGTATGCCGGTTCCGGCGCCGGCAACCGCCGAGCTGGTCAGGAACATACCCACCACCTCGGGAGCTGTTCAGGCAGAAACTACCACACCTACCGGAGCGGCCATTCTCACCACACTGGCACATCGTTTTACCGGCCGTCCTTCGTTTACCATAAAAAAAACAGGGTACGGGCTGGGGCATCACGATCTGGAAATTCCGAATGTTCTCAGGGTATACCTGGCCGAAACGGATGAAAAAGCCCCGGGACCGGTCATGATGGAATGCAACATCGACGATATGAACCCTGAACAGTACGAGATAGTCATGGACAAACTTTTCCGGGCCGGTGCCGATGATGTGTTCCTCACGCACCTGATCATGAAGAAAGGGCGTCCGGCAGTGAAAATATCGGTACTCTGCCACCGGGAAAACCTGGATACCATGAAAGACATCCTTTTTACGGAAACCACCACCCTGGGACTCAGGCACTACCCGGTGGAAAAGGATATGCTGAAAAGGACCATACGGGAATATAACACACCGATGGGGAAAGTCAGAGTTAAGGAAGCCCGGTACCGGGATATGCTCATTCGGCGGAAACCGGAATGGGAAGACTGCAAAAAAATTGCCGCCGGAAAAAATGTGCCGGTACAGCAGGTTTACCTGGAAATAGAACGCTGGCTGAACAGGGAATGATACCGTGCAAACAGTCAGGATTTTGGAATAATGCAAGTGGAAAACCATCTGCAGAGATCCATGAAGAAAAAACAGGCAAAAAGCACCGTGGACGAAGCCTACCGGGTACTTCTGGAACACATCCGCGATACCGGTCCTGCCGCCGTCGCTTTTTCAGGAGGCACCGACAGCTCCCTGCTGCTGGCGGCAGCAGCTGAGGCCCTGGAAGGAAACACCCTGGCCATTACCATACGCACACCCTATATGGTGCATAAGGAGATTGAAGAAGCCCTGCGCCTGACGGAACACTGGGGCATACCCCATGTGGTGATCGATCTCGAAATCCCGCCTGAAATCATAAACAACCCCCCTGACCGGTGTTACCTGTGCAAAAGCCGGTTGTTTGGAACCATGCTGAATACGGCTAAAAAGCACGGATATGAAACCATCATGGAGGGCACCAACCGCAATGACCTGTCGGACTACCGGCCAGGTCTGAGAGCACTGCATGAGCTGAATATCAGAAGCCCTTTGCTGGAAACCGGTCTGGACAAGGAAACTGTCAGGAAGCTGGCCAGGGGGAAAAACATTCCCGTTTGGAACAAGCCGGCCTCCGCCTGCCTGCTCACCAGGCTTCCACATGGAACACCCGTTACTCCCACCCTGCTCAGGATGATTGAAAATGCCGAAGGCAGGCTGCTGGAACTGGGTTTCAGCGGTGCACGCGTAAGAGTGCACGGAAAACTGGCCAGGATTGAACTCAGGGAAGGAGACATGAACCGGATCCTGCGGGCAGATGAACGGGAAAAAGTAATCAAAGAATTAAAACAAGCCGGTTTCGAGTTTGTAACGCTCGACCTGGAAGGATACCGTATGGGCAGCTTCAACCGGAAAAACAAAGGCACATCGTCATGAACAGAGAAATGCTGGAAAAACTGCTAGACCGGTTCAGGGAAGGAACCCTCAGCCGGGAAGAGTTGATGGAAACGCTCAGGCGTCTTCCATACGCCGACCTGGGATATGCAAAAGTGGACCACCACCGGGAGTTGAGGGCAGGATTTCCCGAGGTGATTTTCTGCACGGGAAAGACCGTGGATCAGGTAAAGGGAATATTCACCGAAATGCAGTCACGGGGAAGCAACATCCTGGCCACACGTGCCACGCATGATATGTTCAAGGCCATTAAGGAAAACACCCCTGAGGCGGAATATTTCGGGCAGGCCCGCATCATCAGGCTGGCACAAAAAGAAATGCCTTCCCTTAACACCTCCATTGCCGTGGTCAGCGCCGGCACTTCCGACATACCCGTGGCCGAGGAAGCGGCCATAACCGCCGAAACCTTCGGGAACCGGGTTGAAAGGATCTATGACGTGGGCGTGGCCGGTATCCACCGGTTGTTCGACAGGATGGACCTGATTGGCAAAGCCAGAGTAATTGTGGTGGTGGCCGGCATGGAAGGAGCCTTGGCCAGTGTGGTGGGCGGACTGGTAGATAAACCTGTCATTGCCGTACCAACCAGCATCGGCTACGGGGCCAGTTTCGGGGGATTGTCCGCTCTGCTGGGCATGCTCACCAGCTGTGCTTCAGGCGTCACCGTGGTAAATATCGACAACGGATTCGGTGCGGGCTATACGGCCAGCCTGATCAACCGTTTGTAGAATGGCTGGAGAGCAAAACATACTCCTTTCCACGGCATACCTGGGACCGGTGCAGTATTTTTGCAAAATGTTGCCTCCCGCCAGTGTATGGATCGAAAAACACGAGAACTACACAAAACAAACCTACCGTAACCGCTGTATTATTGCCGGGGCAAACGGCCCTCTGACACTGACGGTGCCGGTCAGAAGGGGAAGTTTTCACAAAACTCCCGTCAGGGATCTGGAAATTGAATACGGCAAGCCCTGGCAGTCACTGCACTGGCGTTCCATCACGGCAGTTTACCGTAACGCTCCATTCTTCGAATATTACCGGGACATTCTGGAACCGTTTTACCGGCAAAAGATCCGTTTTCTGATTGACCTGAATATGGAAATAACACGGAAGCTCCTGGAAGAAATGGGTATCACAATCCCTATCCGTTTCACACGGCATTATCAGTTTTCCGGCAAAACCGGCGATATGAAAGATTACCGGGACAGAATCCGTCCCAAGCATCCTCCGGCAGATCCGGAGTTCAACCCACCTGCCTATATCCAGGTGTTCAATGACCGGTACCAATTCCTTCCCAACCTGAGCATAGTGGATGTTATTTTTAATCTGGGACCGGAATCACGCCATTACCTGGAAAGCTGTGTGGCCCGGGATTCGTTTAGAAACGGAAACCCACGGTAGCCACCAGCCGGGTATTCAGGTTCTCAAGAAAGGATCCGTTGGTTTCTCCCTCATACAGGTAATGTCTTTCCCCGTAGTTTGACCGGATGAATCCCAGATCGATAAAATAATTCCTTTCCTGAATTCCCAGTCCGGCAGAAATACTGGTAGTATGGGCATCGTCATTTTCCAGGCCTTCCAGATACGGGCTCTGGTACCAGGCGAATCCTCCCCGAAGGGCGAACACTCCGATTTTGAACTCTCCCCCCAGCCGCAGATTGGATACCGGCCGGTAGGTATCGGCTATCAGATCGTTATGATAATCGAACTGGGCTTCGGAATCACCAACCCTGAAACGCATGGCCGAATAATCCACATACTCGTAATCCGCGCTCAGCATCCCCACCTTACCAAACTGCAACGCCATGCTGACGATAGCCTTAAACGGGGTGATCAGCCGGTAGTTAAAATAGTCGGAAGGCAACTGATATCCCTCTTCATCGGTTGGTACAATGAGTCCGCTCACAAAGCTTGATTCCATGGTATTATAGATCTCATCGTCCACATTGAAAAAGGTAGGTGTATGAAAAGCAGCACCGATGCGGATCAGGTCTATGGGCCGGTAAATAAATCCCATTTTGAAATTGTAACCCGTGGCCGAGGTGTTCAGTTCCCTCATGAAGGAGAAATAATCGTTGTATTCTCCATCCTGCCAGTCCTCCACATGCGTAACGGATGCACGGTATGAGAACGATTGTATACCGAGGGAAGCCCCCAGGTACAGCCGGTGCATCAGGTTTGCCCCGAGGGAAACCACCAGTTCCCCGTTTCTTCCGTAAGTGTCGATCTTTTTCACCATATCCACCCCGTAGGGAACGGGGGAAGAATATTCATAATTGGTGCCGGGAATGGTATCGATCACATAGGCATCGAAAGCCAGCCGTTCCCAGAAGGGATCGAGATCGTCGGGGTGAGTACCATTAATGTTTCCCCCCTCATGATAATCATTGAAGAAGAAATAATCCACCAGCGATCCGCTGGGGTTAAATGCTTCTATCCGGGTATACTGATCAAAATCGTTCAGTTTGTTGTATCCCAGTCCCACATTCACATTCTTAAGCATTCCCCCTCCTTTGGGCTGAAAGGCCAGAATAGTCCCCAGGCTGCTGAAACCCACGTTGTAGGTATAATCGCTGGTGGTATTGTTCAGATATTCCGCTTCCGTCAGGTTGCGGGATAATCCCGGAGAAAAGGAAATCAGGGAACGCTGGATCACCCCGATACCTCCCGGGTTATAGCTCAGTGCGGTAAATTCGCCTCCGAGGGCACCGAAAGCACCCCCCATGCCAATAAACCGGGCCGTTCCCCATAAGCTGGTGCCGGACATGCGGTAGGCATCGTCAATGCTCTGACCCGTAAGTGCAACCGGAAGGAGTAACAGAGCAATATGCAAGATTATTCTTTTCATGATGTTGTGATTTAATTGGAACATGTACTCATTACCCGACGGAATATTTCCGTTCCATGGCAGACAAATGAAAAAGTCCCTGCAGGCATTACCTGCAAGGACTTATCATGGCATTATCTTCTGGACCCACCTGAGCGACTGCTGCGGCTGGAGCCGGAGCTCGAGCTCGATCTGGATACCGATGAACGGCTACCGGAACTCACCGATGAGCTTCTGATGGAAGAAGAACTGCTTCTGCTTACCGAGCTACGGGTAGGCGTGTACGATCTTGACCGTGTGGTAGTCGGACGGGTATAGGTCGACCGGCTGGTTGAGGTAGCCGGCCGCGTAGTCACCGTTCGTCCGGCATTGGCCGGCCGTGAATAAACTGAACGGCTTTGCGACTGTACCGGGACGGTATAGGTTCGCGTGCTCCGGTTGTACTCGGGCCGTGCAGTCATTCTCGGGGCTGTATAGGTAGGTGAATACCGTGTGGCCGAGCTTCTCTGTTCGGTATTCCGCGGACTGATTCGGGTACCGGTAATTCTTTCGGTACTGCGGGTTTGTCCGGCCGTTCTTGCAGCTGTATTTCTTGGTGTGATTTCCGATTCCGATCTTTCCACAGAAGCAGCCTTGGTGGTTGACAGATCCCCCCTGCTCCTTGCATCGGCAACAGCCTCAGTTCTCCTGGAAGTGCGGGCACTTCCGGCTATAATCTCACTGCTGGTCCTTCTGGCAGGAAGGGTTCCGGCCAGGGTGCCGCCGGTGGAGGTGGCCCCCATACGCCGGCTGGTAACCATCGACCGCCGGTTGCCGTATATGGGATCTTCCCGTACTGCATGATAACTTCCGTATCCGTATCTGTAATAAGAATATCCGTAATAGTACGGATTGTACCCCATGTAATACGGTGAATAAAAAGGAGAATAATAATCCCATCCGTAGTAGGAAGGATAATACCAGGGATCATAATATCTCCACGAATAGTAGGGCCAGTAATGGTATCCGAAGGACATGGAGGCACCCCAGTAGAACGGATCGTAGAACAAATCGTAATAGAACGGGCTGTAATAGCTGAATCCAACATACGGTCTGTAGAAACGATAGAGGCGGGAAGTATAAGGCATGTAATCGTTGTAATAATAATTATTCACCACCACATCCTCGTCTTTCGAACCCGATTCATAATCGCTGTAATACAGGGTATCATCATCCAGCACCACTTCGCGGGCATCCGAACCCTGGGTTCCGTAATTCTTAACCGGCTGATAATACTGGTTGCCTTCCACAGCCGGACGGGCAGGTGCCGCACGTTCTGTAACCACAACCACCTCATCACCTGGTGTGTAGTAAATATCGTCGTACCCGGATGATACCAGGTATCTGCTTGAGCAGGAAGACATCAAAATACCGATGGCTGCCAGGGTTGCAATGATCAGGGTTCTTGTTTTCATGACTGTACCTCCTAAGGTTTTTTCTGTTAAGAATCCACCTAATTATGTGCAAATATCATACCATAATACTCGCTGAATCCAACTATATTGGCAAGAAAAATAAGCAATATTCCATGGAATTGCAAACCATAAAAAAAACTCAAATTAGCCGGATAAAATTTACTGTGGCCTTTCCCACTCACAAGCCTTATGAATATGCACAGAAGAATTATTGCGTTTCCGTTGTTGTTTCTTCCCCTGACCGTTGGAATCGTTTCATGCAGGGGACAAAAGAACGACCGGGAAACACCCCGCTCATACAACCGGAAACTGAGACTGGCCCCACCCCTCACAGCCTTTCTGCACCTGGAAGCCGGGGAACAATGTGCCCTTTCCTGGGAATTGCAAACCTGCCCTGCTTCGGGCTATGGTCCGTTCGTCGACAGCACCTGGCACGCCGCCTATGACATGTTCCGTCCACAACCCCTGGAAACCCGGATAACCCGGGAGGAAGTGCTGGAGGTCCTGGCCGAATATTTTAAGGAAAGTTATACCGAAGGGCATGATCTCAAAGGTTTTTCGGGAGTAGAACTTCGTACCGACCGGTGTGAAAAACGGGGAATACTGGAAATCGGTTTTGTGGGAAGGGTATTGCTGAATGCTTTCAACGCCCTGGAATACGGCACCGCTGTGCGTTCAGATACCCTGGTAAGCATGGCAACGGAAATTTTTGATTCCTACCTGCACTACGGTTTCACACCGGGAGGATTGCTCCGTGAGGTGGTGGATCTGAGAAGGGGCACAGAAACGGAAATATACAGCATCAGAAGGCAATCAGAGGGCATCCGCGCGCTCTTACTTTACCTGGACTTTGAAAAGAAACGGGGAATCCCTCATCCCGAATGGGAAAACCGGGTAAAACAGCTTCTCGGCACGCTGATGAAACTGGAACAACCCGGGCACAGCTATCCGCGAAAATTCACCGTCAACCCGGAAATAACCGATTTTACCGGTGGCAGCAGTCCGGCTTTCGTCCCATCGCTTGTGATGGCTTACCGGTATTTCTCTGACAGCAGCTACCTGGATGCGGCCGAAAGGGTGATGAGCTATATGGAAGATTCCATCATCGGCCCTTCCGATTATTTTTCCTCCACCCTGGATGCCTTCTGTGAAGACAAGGAAGCGTCGTTGTATGCAGCCACCGCCTGCTATTACATGGCCCTGGTATCGGAAGGAGAAAAGAAGGCACACTACACCCGCCTGGCAAAGGAAGCGTCTGCATTTGCCCTTTTATACTATTATGTATGGGATGTTCCGTTTGCTCCCGGCCAGATGCTGGGCGACCTCGGGCTGAAATCACGGGGCTGGGGCAATGTTTCGGTGGAAAACAACCACATCGACGTATACCTGTTTGAATTTGCCGATGTACTGAACTGGTTGGCCGAAGAAACGGGCAATTCTCGCCTGGAGGAGTTTGCCGGGGTTATCCGTTCATCCATGCATGAACAGCTTCTGCCCCAGGCCGGCTACCTTTGCGGGATTGCCAGACCAGGATATCATCCCGAGGTGGTGCAGCACACCAACTGGGACTACGGCCGTAACGGAAAGGGTTTCTACAATAACATTTTCGCTCCGGGCTGGGTGGTCGCTTCCCTCTGGGAAATGCATCATCCGGGAAGGACAGGCCGGTATTTCTCAGGTATGTAAAAAAAAAGAGGCCGTTTTCTAAAAAACGGTCTCTTTTTCGGGAGGTCCTGGCCTGCCGTTTATCTTCTTCTGGTGCCGGAACCTTCACCCGATCTTTCCCTGGTGGCTGAACGCCTGGTTTCTTTCCGGGATTTCCGGGCAGCGGCCCTTTGCATGCTGCGGGTTTCCGCCTGTTTCACCGCGCTGCGGGAACTCCGGCTCCGTGTATTACTTCGAATAGCAGTGCTTCCTGCCCGGGTGAAAATTGACTTGATGGTACGGCTCACAGCAGGAGGAGTACTTCTTCTCACTTCTTCAGAACGGTTGGCTACCCGGGTAGTAGTACGCGATTCTGTCCGGACAGGTATCACAGCACTCCGGCCGCTTTGAGTGCGGGTTTCCGTTCTCTGCCGCGTTACCGGGGTGGCGGTTGACCGTTCTCTCCCGGCTTCGGGGGGAGTCAGCACCGACCGGTGGGTATCGGTAGTCGACCGGTTGGTGATCCGGTTACGGTTTCCTTCTCCGGCAGAAGTACCGGCACGAACCGTTTCCCTGTTGCGGTACCGGTTTATATTCCCGCTCTGAGCCCTGTTGACCTCCCCGCTCCCGCGCCGGATTGTGGTGGTTCGTACATATTGCGGGTCGCGGGTATGGTAGGTTTCACGCGAACGGTAAACCGGATTTTTCCTTATGTAGGAATTGTGCGAATAATAAACGGGGCGGGCGTTGTACCAGGTATGGTAAACAGCCGGGCGGGCGGGAATGTACCGGTAATGAATATGGGTACGGTAAACCACCCTGGAAGCAAATATACCTCCGTATCCTACATAGTATACTTCCCTGAAAGGAGTATAATAGCGCGGATAACCTATATGAAACCCGATATGCACTCCCCCGTACCAGGGTTCATAGTAATCGTTCCAGTAAAACAGCGGAGTATGGTACACCACCTGAACATAATTGGGTGAATAATACCAGTAAGGCAGGCCCCAGTAAACACTGGTTCCGGCATAAAAGCCCGACCCGTACCAGTACATATCAGTAAAAAAAGGATCATAATATCCCACCCGCACGGAAACCAGGGGCCGGTGGAACCGCCTGATCCTGGAAGCATAATGGAATCCGTCATAACCGGTATAATACTCGCTGATCATAACTTGCGGAGCATAATGAAATGAAGAGCTCCCGGTAGCATCAAAAGCTCTGTCCCTGTCGGCAAAGGCAGAAGCAGCAGTCAAACTGGCTGCGAAAAGAAATGCGACCAGAAAAGATATGTTACGTTTTGTTTTCATGACGACCTCCCTGTTTTTTTAATTATCAAATTAAATTTGTTTTTTTGTGTCGCTTTACACTTTGTTAAGATATAATACAAATTCCATACCAAGACATTATATGGCCAAGGAAATCACAAGCAGGAGCGAAAACTATGCCCAGTGGTACAATGATTTGGTGATCAAGGCAAACCTGGCCGAAAACTCATCGGTTCGCGGTTGTATGGTGATCAAGCCCTACGGTTATGCCATCTGGGAAAAAATACAATCGGAGCTGGATAAAATGTTCAAGGCTTCCGGCCATTCCAATGCCTATTTTCCGCTGTTAATCCCCAAATCGTTTTTCAGCAGGGAAGCCGCTCATGTAGAGGGTTTTGCCAAGGAATGTGCCGTAGTAACCCATTACCGCCTGAAAAACGATCCCTCGGGCAAGGGGATCATAGTAGACGAAGATGCCAAACTGGAAGAAGAGCTGATTATCCGTCCTACCTCTGAAACCATCATATGGAACACCTATAAGAACTGGATCCAGTCATACCGTGACCTGCCCCTGCTGATCAACCAGTGGGCCAATGTGGTCAGATGGGAAATGCGTACCAGGCTTTTCCTCCGCACGGCCGAATTTCTCTGGCAGGAAGGGCATACAGCCCATGCCACCAAGGAAGAGGCGGTGGAAGAAGCGCTGAAGATACTGGAAATATATTCCACCTTTGCAGAACAATTCATGGCCATGCCGGTGGTACGGGGAGTGAAATCGGAAAGCGAACGCTTTGCCGGAGCCCTGGAAACCTATGCCATTGAAGCCCTCATGCAGGACGGTAAAGCTCTCCAGGCAGGCACCTCCCATTTTCTGGGACAGAATTTCGCCAGAGCATTCGATGTTACTTTCACTAACCGGGAAGGCAAGCTCGACTGGGTATGGGCTACCTCGTGGGGGGTCTCTACCCGGCTGATCGGAGCTCTGATCATGGCACATTCCGATGACGACGGACTGGTCCTGCCTCCCCGCCTGGCCCCGCTGCAGGTAGTGATCGTTCCCATTTACCAGAAAAGGGAACAGATGGAAGCCATCGCCCCCATCGCACAAAAGATCAGGGAAGACCTGGAGAAAAACGGGATCAGTGTGAAATTCGACGACCGCGATACCCAGAAACCGGGATGGAAATTTGCCGAATATGAAATGAAAGGGGTTCCGTTGCGCCTGGCCATCGGTCCGCGTGATGTGGAAAACCAAACCGTGGAAATAGCCAGAAGAGACACCCGTGCCAAAAAAACCATTCCGCTGGAAGGAGTCCTGGACGAAACCCGGAAGCTGCTTGACGAGATTCAGCAGCAGATATACCAAAAAGCCCTGAAATTCAGAAATGAAAACACATTCCGTGTAGATACCTTCGATGAGTTCAAAGAACTGCTCGAAACACGGGGAGGTTTCATGCTGGCTCACTGGGACGGAACGGCCGAAACGGAAATGAAGATCAAAGAAGAAACCAAAGCAACCATCCGGGTCATTCCTGTCGATTCGCCCGGGGAAAAAGGGACATGTATCTACAGCGGAAAACCCAGCAAGCGCCGGGTATTGTTTGCAAGAGCCTACTAACTAACCCTGCCATATCATGTCAAGTAACGACCTTCAGTCGAAAATCCTGAAATACCTTTCAGAAAAGGCTCATTTCAAACAAAAAGTATATGACAATACCCTGGATGTTTTCGGCACCATGAAAGAGGTGCTCAGGGAAATCGCCGCCGATTATAACGATAAACTGGAAGGACTCGACCGGCGCGTGATGCTCGAATTCCGAGACGGGGGCAAATTCGAATCCCAGCTCAAGGTAGCTGGCGATATGCTCATGTTCAGCATGCATTCGAACATTTTCGAATTCGACCGGGAACATAAGGTATGGTCGCTTTCCTATGTCAAGAAAGACCCCACCCTCAGCTATTGCGGAATCATCAATATCTACAATTTCCTGAGCGATTCGTTCAAATACAAACGGTACGACGACCTGGGGTACCTCATCGCCCGAATCTTTGTGAACCGCGATAAGCATTTTTTTGTGGAAGGAAAACGGCAAATGGGCTTCGGGGTGAACCATTTCGGCACCTCGGTACTCGACAAAAAAACCCTGAGGAAAATCGTCGAAACCTCCATGGCCTACTCCATGGAATTCGACCTGCTGGTACCGCCCTACGATACCGTGAAGATCGCTTCCGTGGCCATGATGAATAAAAAAATCGAAACATCCAAGCAGGCCACAGGAAAAAGGCTCGGGTTCAAATTTAATACCGACGACGTGAGTGAATAACAATCTTTGTTTTTCTGCATGCCCTCCGACATACCCTTTCATTTCATCATGAAGGGTATTTCCTTTATTTTTGTATACATTGAACACCCAAAACCTTAGAACCCATGAAAAAAATCCTTTCCTTTTCCCTTCCTGTCATTATCCTCCTTTCGGGATGCAAAATTTCACAGAAAGAAGAACTTACAACCATCCAGAAAAAAGTGAATGAATTCGTGGAAGTAGAGCTAACCTCCGATCTCATTGCAGAGCTTTCTGAAAAAGAACGGCAGATGCTGCCTTATTTGTTCGATGCAGCCGACATCATGGATAAACTTTTCTGGAAGCAGGCATACGGTGATAAATCGGAATTGCTTGATACCATCACCGATGAAGCCACCCGTGCATTTGTTCTGATCAATTACGGACCCTGGGAAAGGCTGAACAACAACAGGCCTTTTATCGAAGGAGCCGGAGAAAAACCCGCAGGAGCCAGTTTCTATCCTCCCGATATGACCCGGGAAGAATTCGAAGCGCTGGATGCACCTGACAAAACCAGCCTGTATACCCTGATCAGAAGAGATGAGAACGGAAATTTGATCACAGTCCCCTACCATAAGGCCTACCGTCCCGAGCTGGAAAAGGCCGCCGAACTGATCAGAAAAGCCGCCGGCCTGGCAGAAGATGAGGGATTGAAAAAGTACCTGGAACTTCGATCGGAAGCCCTTCTTACCGACGATTACTACCCCAGCGACCTGGCCTGGATGGACATGAAAACCAATAACATCGATTTTGTGGTTGGTCCCATTGAGAATTACGAGGACGGCCTGTTCAATTACAAGGCAGCCTATGAATCCTTTATTCTGGTGAAAGACAATGAATGGAGCCGGAAACTCGAAAAGTTCTCCGCTCTGCTGCCCGAACTACAAACCACCCTGCCTGTTCCTCCCGAATACAAAAGCGAGGTCCCCGGAAGCTCATCCGATCTGGGAGTATACGATGCCATATATTATGCCGGCGACTGCAATGCGGGCAGCAAAACCATTGCCATCAATCTCCCCAACGACGAGCGCGTGCAGGCCGAGAAAGGAAGCCGGAAACTCCAGCTGAAAAATGCCATGCGCTACAAATTTGAAAAAATCATGGTGCCCATTGCCGACCTGCTCATTGAGGAAGACCAGCGCAAACATATCACATTCGACGCCTTTTTCGAGAATACCATGTTCCATGAGGTGGGCCACGGCCTGGGTATCAACAACACTATTACCGGAAAGGGCACGGTTCGTGAAGCCCTGAAAGAACAGTATTCGGCCATTGAAGAAGGCAAAGCCGACATCCTGGGCTTGTTCCTGGTAACGCGCCTGGCGGAAATGGGCGAACTGGGAGAAAAAGATCTGATGGACAACTACGTAACTTTCATGGCCGGGATATTCCGTAGCGTACGTTTCGGGGCTTCCAGTGCACACGGAAAAGCCAATATGATCCGTTTCAACTATTTCCTTGAAAAAGAAGCTTTCTCCCGTGATGAAACCACCGGCACCTACCGGGTGGATTTTGATAAGATGACTGAAGCCATGAATGAACTGGCTTCCGAAATCCTTACCATTCAGGGAGATGGTAATTACGAAGCCGCAAGACAAATGGTAGAAGAAAAGGGAATGATCGGCGACATGCTCCGGGCCGACCTCCAGCGGATAGCGGCCGCCGGAATCCCGAGGGACATCCGCTTCCGTCAGGGAAAAGAAGTGGCCGGCCTCATCGAATAGACCGGTCCTTTCAGGAGGCAGGCAGAAATATCGGATTTTTTCCGAAGAGGTAACTACCGGAGAAAATACATTTCCAGTACAGTTCCGAAACCGGTGTCGGTGGGACGAACCTGTTTGGTCCGGCCCCTTAATTATCCGGTTCAGAATAAATATATTTGTATTTCATGCAAGGTTCTCCGGATGCTGCCTGTGAAATCCATATGCCGTTGCCTGTGGCCGACTTTTCTCTGTCTGTTCTTTATCCGGACATCCATCCTGGGCCAGGCCAACACTATTGAACCGGGGAAACCCATACCTCCGCGCACCCCGCAACTGGAGAAAGCCGACAGCCTGGTGGCCGACACCCTGAGAACGGAGGTGCTTCAAAATCTGGAACGAACAGCATTATACGACAGCCTGATGATAAGGGCTTCCCGGAATATCTGGACCCGCCGCCTGTATGAAATATTTTTTGTAACTCCTTCCAACAAGGCGTCCGGAGAAAATGATCAGCCCCGCTCGGTGAAAACCTACTTCAACAGTTATTCGGGAATGACTATCCGTTCCATCAGGATCAGGAAAGTGGAACCTTTCGGTACCTCCATCAACGATACCACATTGATCCATGAAGGATGGCTGGGGAAAGGACTGAATACCCTGCATATCAATACCAAAAACAGGATCATACGGAATAACCTGATATTCGACACAGGCGACCGGATCGATCCCATGATCCTGGCTGAAAATGAAAGGATCCTCCGCTCCCTCCCATTCATCAATGATGCCAGAATACTGGTTTCCAGGGCAGGGGTTGATTCGGTTGACCTGGTGGTGATCACCAGGGATGTGTTTTCCATGGGTTTCGATATGATGCTGAACGACCTGAATGAAGGAAGGATCGAATTCTTTGACCGCAACTTCCTGGGATTCGGTCATGAATGGGAAAACCATTTCCTGTGGGACGGGGACCGCAATACCAAAACGGGATATGAAGGAATATACCGTATAAACAACATGTGGGGAAGCTTTATCCATGCCAGGCTGAACTATTACCATGCCTTCGGCAGAAAAAACTACGGCCTGTATATGAACCGGAATTTTCTCACTCCCCGTACCCGATACGCAGGGGGATTGCAGGTAAGATATGTACACGATTTTATTCCAAACGACTCCACCGGCTTACCCGAAGAAGTAGATTATACCTACCAGGATTACTGGATGGGAAGGTCGTTTCTACTGAATCCGGGGAACAGGTCCCGATTTGTCATGGCAGGCAGGTTCGTATCGAACCGGATGATCCGGCGCCCGGAAATCACACGCACCAGTTTCTATAAATACCACACCAGGAACATGGTACTGGGAAGTCTTACCTACAGCCGGGAGAATTTCTTCTCCAGCCGTTTGATATACAATTACGGAAGAACGGAAGACATTTCATACGGTACCCTGGTGGAACTGACCGGTGGATTGGAAATCAACGAATTCAACACCAGGGGTTACACCGCCATTCGTGTGGCGGGAGGTAAAGAATACCCCGCCGCGGGTTATATTGCCACAAGCTTGTCAGCCGGCGGATTCATCAGGGAAGGCATGTTTGAGCAATCCCTGTTCCAGCTGAAGGCGTCCTATTTCTCCCCCCTGCTGATCGCCGGGAAATATCGGGTAAGAAATTTTGTCCATCTTGATTATACCCTGGGAGTCAGAAGATTCACCGACGAAAGCATCAGCATTTCAAATGATTACGGGATCCGCGGATTGTCGAGTGACAGCCTGCGCGGGACGAAACGACTGGCCCTGAACCTTGAAAGCGTGGCCTTCACTCCTTTTACCCTATACGGATTCCGCTTTGCGATTTTTGCCTGGACGGATATGGCTCTGGTTGGTTCGGAACCCCACCGGATCCTCCCCACCAAATGGTACGGGGGACTGGGTCTGGGAATCAGGCTGCGGAACAGCAGCCTGGTTTTTGATACTTTCCAGATCAGATTTGCCTATTATCCGGTTATTCCGCCAGATGCCCGGTGGAGCCCGGTTACCCTGGGCAGGGAAAGAACCCTGGGACCCTTTCATTTCGGTCCGGCCAGGCCCGATATCATCACATACAGATAAACTTTTCAGCCATGTACGAATCGTTCCTCAGGACCATCCGCCGATATATGCCCGCTACCACCCGCCGTATCATACTGGCAGTCAGCGGAGGAGTGGATTCGGTGGTCATGGCCCACCTGTTCATGCAAACCGGCATAAAATACGGAATAGCACACTGTAATTTCATGCTGAGGGGAAAAGAAGCCGATGAAGATGAATTCTTCGTAAAAACCCTGGCCTCCCTTTACGGGGTTCCGTTCTTTTCAGAACATTTTGAGACCCGGCAGTATGCAGAGGAAAAACGGCTGTCGATACAGATGGCCGCCCGGGAGCTGCGGTATGCCTGGTTTGAACAACTGTGCCGGGAGAACCGGTACGACCTGATTGCCCTGGCACACAACCGGAGCGACCAGGTGGAAACGCTGCTGATCAACCTGGCCCGGGGAACCGGAATCAGGGGAATGACTGGTATGAAGGTGCTGCAGGGAAACCTGTTCCGCCCCCTTCTGTTCGCCGGAAGGAAAGATATTCTGCATTATGCCCGGGAAAATAACCTGAGCTACCGGGAAGATTCGTCCAACCTGGAGACCTATTATACACGCAACCGCATCAGGCATCATATCATCCCTGAATTCACGGAAATGAATCCCCGTTTCGAGGAAACCATGGTGGAAAATATCGAAAGATTTACCGAAACAGAAGAAATATTCCTGTACGGCCTGGAAATGATCAGAAAACGCCTGCTGTTTCATCAGGGAGATCGTTACCTGATCAAACTGGATGAACTGATGAAAACCCCCGCCCCACGAACCGTGCTTCATGAACTGTTAAAAGAGTTCCGGTTCTCACCGGCCCAGGCAGATGACGTTTTCCAGGCTCTCTCAGCCTCTCCGGGAAAGCAGTTCCTGAGTCATACCCACCGGCTGATCAAAGACAGGGAAACCCTCATTCTGGTTCCCTGCCAGAAACCGGAAAAGGAAGTGTATTATATTGAAGAAGGAACCATCAAAGTGGAAGAACCCATCCATTTGTCACTCCGTATGCTGGAAAGAACACCGGAGTACACCATTCCTTCCGATCCGGATATTGCCTGTGTAGACCGTGACCTGATCACCTTTCCCCTGATCCTGAGGAAATGGAAAAAGGGTGATTATTTCTACCCTTTCGGCATGAACGCCCTGAAAAAACTGAGCGATTTCTTCATTGACCGGAAATACAGCCTGCTGGACAAGGAACAGACCTGGATCCTGGCCATGGGCGACCGCATCATCTGGATCGTGGGCGACCGCATCGACAACCGTTTCCGTATAACCGGTAAAACAAAAAGGATTCTGGAAATAACCTATCACCGGTTTGACGAAAGTATGGTTTTCAAGTGAAGGAAACACAACATTTTATCAATATGTCGCAGGTCACGGGCAAGACTTTCCAGAAGTTTCCGTTTCATCTTGCGAACAGATGATGTACTTTTATTCATCTTTTTTGAATAGGACAAAAACGTCTGATCAAGTTTGCGCCGATAAGTTCCGGGCCTGGTCCCTTCTTTCCCTTTCTTCTCATAGAGATCATCTATTATCTTTTCCAGTTTCTTTCGTCCTTCATTCATCAGATTGG
>Ga0190344_1000238_pt1 | contig 31916 bp, 22 predicted proteins | sample 48721323_MG_FD_161662 | JGI IMG/M metagenome (GOLD analysis project Ga0190344, IMG submission 161662) | Hydrothermal vent microbial mat bacterial communities from Southern Trench, Guaymas Basin, Mexico - 4872-13-2-3_MG | ecosystem: Environmental > Aquatic > Marine > Hydrothermal vents >... | reverse complement strand
GCTCAGTTCCGCCTCACGCCCAGCGATAACGATGTTGGTACGCTGGACGCCACGGCGAACTTCCAGGTGGATAACAGCGATGAGCCAGCGATTGTCCTGACCGACCTCACCAGTGAGCAGACGGTTGATGTAACGATAGCTTATGAACTGAGTGATCGCGAAGGCGATCCGTTGAGTATCGTTCCTGAGTTCAGTCGGGACGGCGGCGCGACCTGGGAGGCTGCCTCGACTACGGGTCAGCTGGAGGGGATTAGCTCCTCTGCTTACCGCAACAGCCTGACCTGGCACTCGAAGAACGATACGGATATGCTCGACCTCTTCGAGGTTCAGTTCCGCCTCACGCCCAGCGATAACGATGTTGGTACGCTGGACGCCACGGCGAACTTCCAGGTGGATAACAGCGACGCTCCCCAAATCTCGCTGGCAACGCCGGAGGATGAGCAGAGCGACTCCGTTACCATTAACTATGAGCTTTCCGACCGCGAGGGCGACGGCGTTGAGCTGGCGGTGGAATACTCCGGTGATAACGGCGCAAGCTGGCAGACCGCTACGGTCAGCGGCTCTACCAGTGGAGTACGCCCCGGCGCGGGGAGCCTGAGCTGGAGTTCTCGCGCTGATGTTGACCAGCGTGATGGCGACTACCTCCTGCGCATCACCCCTTCGGATAACGATATCGGATCGCCAGACCAAACCAACCTCTTCCAGGTTGACAACAGCGATGTTCCTTCCATTAGCCTCTACACTCCGGAGGGTGAGCAGACCGCTGAGGTTACGTTGAACTACGACCTTAGCGACCGTGAAGGCGACGGCTGCGCGCTGACCGTGGAGTATTCGACCGATGGCACAAACTGGAAGCCAGCGAGTACTACAGGACAGCTCATCGGCGTAACCCCCGGAACGGGCAGCCTGGTCTGGAACTCGACATTCGATCTCGATTCTGTTGATCTGGAGAGTGTCTATCTGCGAGTAACTCCCGCTGATAATGACTCCGGTGAACCAGCCCAAACCGCCTCCTTCCATCTGGATAACTCCGAGCCGCCGCTGATTGACCTCGACACTCCGGTTGGTGAGCAGACCGGCGAGGTAACGATTGGCTATAACCTAAGCGACCGTGAGGGCGATGCCACCGACCTGGTGGTAGAGGTCAGTCTGGACGGTGGCAGCAGCTGGCAGCGGGCGACCATGCTGGAGACGCTTACCAACATTACCCCAGGCTTCGGCAGCCTGACCTGGGATTCTTCGCTCGATGCGCCCGGTGCCGACCTGAACGCGGTCATGCTGCGCGCGTTACCCCGCGATAACGACGATGGAACCGCAGGGCAGACCGGAATCTTCCCGCTGGATAACAACGAGCCACCTACAGCAGAGCTAACCATCGCTGAAGGGGTTCTCTCCGGGATGGTGGCGATTACGATAACCCCCCACGACCCGGAGTACGACCCGGTGGACTGTGAGCTTGAGTACAGCATTGGTGGAAGCTGGCTGCCGATTAGTACCAGCGATTCACTGCTGGGGCTGACCAGCGCGATCACCATTTACTGGGATAGCTTCAGCGACCTCGGAGAGATTTACTCTGCGGGCAGCCTGCGGGTGATTCCTGCCGATAACGACATCGGAACCTCAACGATGATTCCCTTTACCATCAATAACGCTCCGGCACCACCAGAACCTGTTTACGATGATTACCCCGCTGAGGAAGACGGCGGAGCGGTCGATGAGTTCACTCCGACTGATGATGGTACAACGGAGCGGTAGGCGGAGTGTCATACTGTCCATTATGCTATAGCAATTATTGTGTCGTACCCGTTGAGATGAAAATCTCTTACAACAAACATATAAAGGAGAAGATATGGCTGATAAAGGAGAAAATGTGACTGGTATTATCTATATACTGACTAATCCTAGCATGGATGGTCTGGTTAAAATCGGCAGAACAGATCAGAAATTAGAAGAAAGATTAAGTCAACTATATAATACGTCCGTACCTTTTCCTTTTGAGTGCTACTACGCCTGTAAAGTCGAGGATGCTTTAGATGTAGAGAAAAGGTTACACTATGCCTTTCATGATCTTCGAGTAAACAACAAAAGAGAATTTTTTAAAATTAGCCCCGACAGAGTAGAAACTATCTTACAAACTTTAGCCCTCGAAGAAGTATTTGCTAATACAGAAGAAGATAGTGCCGGTAACCTTGTTGATGAAACCGATAAAACAGCTTCTGCAAAAGAAAATGAAAGAAAGGCAAACTTTAGTTTTGATTTGCTGAACATAGATATCGGTAGTGAACTTACATTCGTTAAAGACGAGAATGTCAAAGCGATCGTTTACGATAGCAAAAATGTAGAGTACAACGATAATATCATCAGCACGAGTAAGGCAGCAAAAGAAGCAATGCACGACCACGACGAGAAGTATAAAGGATCATCGTATGCGGGACCTCTGTATTGGAAATTTGGAGAGAAAACTCTTCAAGAAATTCGAGACGAACTAGAGGATCAATGATAATACCTCGTTACTTAAAGGTCTCTATGCGAAAGAGTTTACTAGCATTTCTTCTCCTGATTATGCTGTCGGGAGTGGTATCGGCTGCGCCGCGAATCGTGGTGCTGCCCTTGCAGAACGAAGGCAAGCCCCAGGACTCCTGGTATGTCCTCGGTCTCACCGATGCTATCGCCCGAATGGTCAATCAGGCGAACTTCGGGGTCGGACTCGGCTGGCGTACCGTCCGCGAGGGGCTGCTGGCCGAATCCCTGGGGCGTAAGCGAGAGCTGAACGACCAGGATTACGAGAATCTCCTCGACCGACTCTCTCCGGATTATTACCTCCGTGGCTCCTATCTGGTTGAGTGGAGTGAGGAACTGGGCGAGGAAGACCGCTACAGCGTTGAGATTGCCGCTCTCTCCTGGCCTCGTGAAGAGGAGCTGTTCCACATTCGCTTCACCGGAACCGACCTTTTCGCTATCGAGGTCGAGATCTACACCGAGCTGCGCCTGCGAATGGGCGAGCCACTGGACGACGAAGGGCTTGAGCTTGCCAAAGAGCTGATCACCGCCGATGCCTCCGCCTACCGCTGGTACTGCCGGGGAATCAGCACCGTGGGAAGCAGCGCGCAGGAGCTGGGCTATCTGACCGAAGCGGTGAACCGCAACGAGGCTTTCTGGATTGCCCGGCGTGAGTTGGCGCGGGTCTATCTGGAGGAAGACGATGTCCGGCACGCCCTCTCCGAGCTACTGACCGTTTATCGAGAGCAGCCCGAAGAACCGTGGACGCTGAAGTATTACGGCGACATCCTCTCCGCCCTCAACGAGAAAGAAAAGTCCAACCGGATGTACCGCCGCGCCGGGCTGGTGGACGAGCGTGAGTGGCGGCTCCATCTGGAACTGGGAGCCTTACTTGAGGAGATGGGAGCGATAACCCTCGCCGAGCGTTCCTACGACAAGCTGCTGCTGAAAGACAGCCGCTTCTACGAGGCGTATCGTGGACTGGGGGCAATCCTGCTCTCTCGTGGTGAGTACCACGAGGCACTGGACATCCTGAAGCGTGGACGCAGCCTGGCAAACGACGAGGCGGAGTACATCTTCCTTCTCGGTCAGGCGTACAGCTATAACGGCGAGCAGGAAGAGGCAATCGAGACCTTCCATCGTGCCGTTATGCTGGCTCCCACCAACGGCGAATACGCCTATGAACTGGGCTACGCCTATTACCGCAACAGGGAAAATGTGAAGGCGGATGAATGGTGGCGCGAGGCATCGCTCCTCGGCTATTCACCTGAGGATCCCCTGGCACCTTAATAACGAGACCTTTGAAGAAGTCCTAACATTTGTCATAAACAAGGGGCTTTAGCCCCTTGCAGGCTTGATGCGTGTTTTAACTTCCGCAAGGGGTTGAAACCCCTTGTCTTAACATCAAAACCTATCGATTATTGCAGCGTAAAATTTCTAACATATCGAAAGGCAACACGTTGGAAAGTATGACCGGTCATGCCGTCGCCCGTTTCTGCGAGGGGGAAGACCTCCTCGTCCTCGAAGCAAAGAGCGTCAACGGTAAGCACCTCTCCCTGAAGACGCGCCTCCCCGGCGCGCTCTCCCTTTATGAACAGCTAATCAACGGGCTTGCCAAAGAGGCCGTCAGCCGGGGCAGCCTGGTCATCACCTGCCGGGAGTTCTCCGGCTTTCAGGGTGAGACCACTCCCCCAAAAGTAAACCGAGCCTTAGCCGAGGGCTACCTCTCTGCCCTGGAAGAGCTTCCCGCCGGGGTGGAAAAACGCCTGAGCGCGGCGGAGCTGCTGCGACTGCCCGGCGTGGTAAAAGAGGGCGGAAGCCAGCTCGACGAGGAACGGCTGAAGGCGGCTCTCCAGCAGACCACCGAGCAGCTTCTCGCCGGACTCCTCGCCACCCGTTGTGAAGAAGGCGATCGGCTCTGGGTGCAGATGTTGGCTAACCTCAACCAGCTAAAAGGCGAGCTTACCGAACTGCGCCAGCTTGCGAGTCTGGTTCCCCAGAAGATTCGCGAGACCCTCAACGAACGAATTGCCGAGCTGACCACGGAGATCCTCAACAGCGAACGGCTGGAGCAGGAGGTCGCCCACCTGGCGACGAAGGCGGACATCACCGAGGAGCTGGATCGCCTCGACGGACACCTGATCGCCTTTGCCGAGGTCAAGGACTCTCCCGGACGACGGCTCAACTTCCTCTGCCAGGAGATTCTCCGCGAGCTGAACACCTGCGGCAGCAAAGCAACCGGCACAAAGATCACCCCCCTGGTGCTGAACATGAAGGTCCGTCTCGACCAACTTCGCGAGCAAGCCGCAAACCTGGCTTGATCGACGGGTCATTGATATATGCTTTTGCCACAGGGCGCACACATAGGTGCGCCCCTACAACCCCTCGCGAATGTATAGACATCTTCTCCCTCCCCCCAAGGGGGGAGGGTCGGGGAGGGGGCTATCGGCAGCCACTATCGATTCCATGGAAGCATTGAATGGCAATGAGTTTCATCTCTTAGTGTCCTAGTCGTAGATTTTACCCCTCCGAAATATCGGAGTTGCAACTTCAATTAACTGGATTTACCCATGACCTCTTTGATCAATCAGCGCGGGATTCCCTTCGTCCTCTCCGCCCCATCTGGCGGAGGGAAGACGACAATCTACAAGGAACTCCTGAAGCGGCGGGACAATTTCTTCTTCTCGATCTCCGCCACCACGCGCCCGCCCCGTGCCAACGAAAAGGACGGTCGGGAGTACTACTTCCTCAGTGAGGAAGAGTTTCTGAGCCGTCGCACCGCCGGGCGATTCATCGAGAACGCCGAGGTTCATGGTCTCTATTACGGCACACCCCGTGAGCCGCTGGAGCAGGCTCTGGCGACGGGGCAGGATGTCATCCTCGACGTTGACATTCAGGGAGCGGACTCAATCCGCCGGATCTTCAACGAGGCGGTGCTGATATTCATCGTTCCGCCGGATATGGAGACCCTGCGCCATCGGCTGGAGTCCAGGGGCTCCGACGCAACCGAGGTCATCGAGCGGCGGCTGAAGAACGCCCTCCACGAGCTGCGCCAGGTGAACGACTACCATTACGTGGTCATCAACGATGAGCTGGAGACCGCCGTTCAGGCGACTCTGGCAATCATCGAGGCGGAACATCACAGTCGCCCTCGCCTGCGGACGCAGCTTCTCCAACGCTTTCCACAGCTAAACGATTAAGGGCAAGAAACAGACTTGTCAACGGACAGATTTTGTGCTATTTTACGGAATGCCAGTCGGAATTGCGGTAGTCAAAAATCGAGGAGCTGGATCGTGAAGCCATTCAAGCGAATAGTCCTTCTATCGGTTACGGTGGGGTTACTCCAACTGCTGCTCCCCGGCTGCGTGGTTACCGAGCCGCTCCCCGGACCAGTGGCGGAGATTACGCTGACCGGCTCGGTTTCCGAGAGCGAATATACCGACGGAGCCTACGTTCCCTTCTTCGACCGCGTCCTGGTGGTTCACGGGGTCGTTACCGATACCGACCCGATGAACAGCCCCGATGACTGGGATGGCTACGTTTACATCGAGCTGACCCGGCTGGGAGACACCGCCCACTACATCCTCTCCACCGACGAGCTGACCAAGGTCGAGGGCAGCGAAAATCGCTGGGAATTCGACCGCAAGCTGCGGCTTCACTCCGGCTGGAACACCCTGCGGATATTCGTCTCCGCCTTTCCCGGCGACAGCCTGACCGAGAAGAGCGAGCTGATAAACCTGACCGGAGATTGGACTTACGGACGCGAACCGGTACTTTGCTATCTGGAGTGGAACGATGCCGACTTCGCCGACCTGAACCTCCACACCATCGACCAGTACAACAACGACTGCTCTGCTGATGACCCCAATGTCGGCGGGATGGTTCTCGACATCGGCGACAGCCACGGCTACGGTCCCGAATACATCACCATCACCAACAACCAGTCGGGGACGTACTCCGTTGAAGTTAACTACGTTAACGCTAACGGACTGACCACCGCGCTGCCCTGTCGGGTTCATGTGCTGGTCAACGGAACCGAGCTGCCCCAGAGTCCCTTCACCCACACCTTTGCTCCCGACGATGTTGGCGAAACCTGGCAGGCGGTCGAGGTCAACTACTAAGCAACGCCAAGCGTTGGCAGCTTGAAGCTGCACACACTTATGCGGTTGAGGCATATAGACGTTTAGAACTATCGCCACGGTCATCTGATTGTCCTTACCTGCCCAGACCCTACATTGCAAGAAAACCCCATAGCTAACATCGGATTTTGATAACCACGAGGTTCCGCATGAAGGTATATTTCGACAACAATGCCACCACCCAGGTTGCTCCTGAGGTTATCGAAGCTCTGCTGCCCTACTACGGTCAGGTCTTCGGTAACGCCTCCAGCTTCCACCAGTTCGGCAAAGCCTCCGCCGAGGCTCTGTTGACAGCCCGTGAGCAGGTAGCCCGGTTATTCAACGCCGATGTCGGCGAGATAGTCTTCACCGGTTCCGGCTCGGAGTCGGACAACTACGTCCTTAAAGGAATGGCTGCCCGGGCTGACGAGGGACACATGATAGTCAGCCCCATCGAGCATCCGGCGGTGCTGCGTACCGCTCGCTATCTGGCGAAGAAGCTGAACATCGAGCTGACCGAGCTGCGGGTTGATTCCGACGGACTGGTGGATCCCGACGAGCTGAAAAAAGCTATCCGCCCGGACACCTTCCTCGTGAGCATCATGTTCGCCAACAACGAGGTCGGTACGGTGCAGGACATGAACGCTCTGGGAACGGTCTGTCAGGAGGCGGGCGTTCCGCTGCACACCGATGCCGTTCAGGCGGTGGGCAAGCTGCCCATTGATCTGTCAACGCTGCCAATAACCTATCTCTCCGCTTCCGCCCATAAACTCCACGGTCCCAAGGGGGTTGGGCTGGCGTATATCAAGCGGAAGAACAAGCCGCCGATCAACCTGATCCACGGCGGACACCACGAAAAACGCCGCCGCGCCTCCACAGAGAACGTTTCCGGCATCGTTGGCTTTGGTAAGGCGATGGAGCTTTCAACCGCAGACAACTACCACCGCGAGAAGCTCATCGCTCTACGAACCCGTCTGGAAGAGGGCATTCTGTCGGGCATCCCCAAGACGACCCTGGTGGCTGCCAACGCCGAGCGGCTCTCGAACACTTCCAACATTCTCTTCGCCAACATCGAGGGCGAGTCCATTGTGATGAGCCTCGACTTCGAGGGAATTGCCGTCAGCACCGGCTCCGCCTGCTCCTCCGGCTCGTTGGAGCCGAGCCATGTCATCCGGGCTCTCGGCTATGACCACGGCGATGCCAACGGCTCCATCCGCTTCTCCCTCTCCCGCTACTCCACCGAGGAAGAGGTTGACTACGTGCTGGAGAAGCTCCCCCCGATCATCAAACGCCTGCGCAGCATCTCGGCTTTATAGACTAACTTCTGGCTGCGACAATGGCTGGATAAGCTTTTACAAGAAAAGGGGCAAACCGATGAATAGTCGATTTGTCCCTTTCTTTTTACTTTTTATTAAAGAACTTTGGCGGAACTTCTACCCAGGCAGGTTATCGTAGAGGTTGATCAGCTCCAGGGCTGCCAGAGCCGCGTCGGCTCCCTTGTTTCCCGCCTTGGTCCCGGCGCGTTCCACCGCCTGTTCGATGGTGTCCGTGGTCAGCACACCGAAGATTACCGGCTTGTCCAGATGCAGAGCGACCTGGGCAACCCCCTTGGCAACCTCGCTGGCGACGTAGGTAAAGTGCGGCGTGGCTCCCCGAATGACCGCCCCCAGACAGAGGGTCGCATCGTATTTGGTAGCAACCCGCTTTGCCACGTAGGGCAGCTCGAAGCTCCCCGGACACCAGACAACATCAATATCCTCCGGGGCGATCTCGTGGCGGAGAAGGGCGTCGCGCGCGCCATCGAGGAGTTTTGAGGTGATGAACTCGTTGAAGCGGGAGACGACGATGGCGATCTTCTTTCCCCGCCCGACCAATTTACCTTCAAAGACAGCCATGAGGTTCCTTCCAGTCCGGTTGAATCTACAGGAGAGCAGCTACGGCGGATTATAAACGCACTAAGCAGAGAAGGCAACGGCAGCGCAGTGCGCTGCACCACCAGCTTGAAGCTGGACACAGACTCGCGCCCGATAACCGTTATTTCCGCGTATACGCTCCTGTTGGTCGCTGCGTTACTCCATAGTTACCAAAAGATAGTGAACGAAGGGAGCGGTCAAACGTGGGGATAGACTTAATTCAACCCAGGTGGTTATTCGCGTAAGGAAAATACCTGGGCGGAGAAGTAGAGGATGGTCGCGCCTTTTTGCCAGGCGTTGGCGGGTAGTCCGGCTTTGTGGCAGGTTCCCTGGAGGAACTCTTCGCGGTTCCAGCCCTGTTCGACGGGAACCTGGGGGAGGAGGAGACCGGAGCGTCCGTGGTGTTGGATGATCAGCCCGTGGCGACCGACCTCGATGAGGGTGGGGTCGGGGCAGGGTTCGATGGGTGAGAGGACGCTGATTTCGAGCTGGAGGTTCGGGGCTTCGTCGGCGGTTACCGGAGAGAAACGGGGGTCGTGAAGGGCTGCCTGGAGGGTCATTTCACGGGTCGCCTCCCAGAGTGGTCCGTCGCCGCGAATGTAGCCGATGCAGCCGCGCAGATACCCTCGCTTCTTCAGGGTTACGAAGACTCCCCGTTCCTCGGTCAGGTGGAGCGGCGGGCTAGTGAGCGTCGGCAGGTCAACGCCGTTGAAGTGGTTTTCCAGGGTCTCGCGGGCGAGGTCGAGAAGGATACTCTGCTCCTGCTCCGTCAGATTATGCTTGCTCATGGTCTTCTCCTTCTCGGTGGCGGCGGATTCGGGTGAATAAAACGCGGCGGCGAGATAGCCGACCACCTGATCGGTGTCGCCGGTTACTCTGGCGGAGGTCGCGTATTCCAGCACCTTGCCGTCGGTGGCTCCACGGTGGTGGGCGAAGAACATCGCCGCTGCCATCGGTCCGGCACCACAGGCGGCGGACTTGCCGTTCCTGACGGAATCGAGCAGCCCGACGGGATCGAAGCTGTTGATGTACTCGGCGATTACTCCGTCGAGGATTCGGGCGGTGGCGTCGTTCTTGTAGTGGGAGAGGTCGCTGGAGGCGACGACCAGCGCGTCGGGAAGGGCTTCGGCGAGAGCCTTGCCCAGCATTCGGGCGGTGGCGATGTCCTGACTTCCCATCACGAGGGGAATCAGCTTTGCCTCTGACAACACAATCTGGAGGAAGGGCAGCTGCACCTCCAGAGCGTGTTCATCCCGGTGGGCTTCCGACAGATAACGAAGGCTGGGGAGCCGCTCTTCGAGGCGGGCAAGGGCTTCGAGGTCAAGCTCCATTTTGCCCAGCGGGGTTTGGTAAGCCTCGCCGGGATAGGCGGAGATGCCGTCGAACGTCAGCTGATGGCTGGGGGAGATGACGACGACCCGCTTCCAGCTTCCCTTTAGCGCGGCGTAGGCGTGGGCTGCCACCTGCCCGGAGTAAACGTAGCCAGCGTGGGGGGCGATGATTGCCCGAACCCTGCTCAGTGCCGGACCCTCGACATTGCGAAGAAACTCCTCAACCTGATTGCGTAGTGAACGAGCCGGAGCCGGATAGAAGCTCCCCGCCACCGCCGGACGACGGATACGCCCATTGGCCTGCTCGTGCAGCCGATAGAGCCGCTCTTCTCTGCCTGACATTTTCACTCCTGTTCAATCTCACTCAACCAGGTGATTATGCCATGTTTCTATCCGCAGGTCATCCGCAGAACAGCATTGATAAACAACAGCGTTCTCTTTTATACTGGAGCAGGTTGCGTCAGGTGTGTAGTTTTACATTGTCAGGAGTTGTGAAGATGACTGATTTAAAGCTAACTAACTCTCTACTTAATTCAAAAGATAAATCATTCATGCCAAAGATCGCTCTGGCATTGATCGTAGTCTTCGTGCTGTATCGATTGGTCATTGTGTTGCTCTTCCCCCTGGATGTGTCGATTCACTATACCAACGATGATACTGGTTATTATTTGGAGATTGCGCGAAATCTAGCCGATGGGGATGGCTTCAGCTTCGACGAACTTCACCAGACCAACGGTTTTCACCCGCTCTGGCTGGGAGTTCTCGCCATTCCCTATCTTCTGGGAGCGGGGCTGCTCAGCGGATATTATATCGGCATGACAATCACTATCCTGCTCTTTGGCTTTGGACTCTATCAGGCGTGGCAGTTTGTTCGCAAGCGATTTGGTGAAGCTGCGGGGCTGGTGGTGGTTTTCGCTGGTGCTTGGCCGCAGATTTTTAACGCCCTCAATCTGGGAATGGAAATTACCCTGACCTTTGCTCTGGTGATGTCGGCTCTGCGCCTGGCTGACCGCCACGAATTAGTAAAGTTCAAAGCACCGCCCCGAATAGAGTGGGGAGTGGGTGTTCTGCTTGCTCTCATTTTTCTATCCCGGCTCGATACAGCTTTTCTCCATCTGGTGGCGGGAGTTTTCTTCGCTACCGCCTATCTCAAAAAGGACCGCACCCCGGACCGCACCTTCGCCGATCTACTCCGACGCGGTCTGCGAATATTTGGACCAGCAGCACTGGCTCTGGCTGGGTACATGCTGTGGAACTATCTCGCCTTCGGTCACCTGACCGCCCTCTCCGGTTCGCTAAAAAGTTCCTTCCCGGTTCCCGGCTTTTATCTGGACAGCATCCTCTATCGGGAGCTTGGTGTTGTAGTTAAGGCTTCATTGGTCTGGGTCTTTATCCGCCGGCGTTCTTTCTCTGCGGAAGTCAAGATTCTCGCCTGGGGAGCTGGCGGACAATTGCTATACTATCTGTTGTTTCTCAAATGGGCACCCTTCTCTTATTACCTGATCGCGCTGGGATTGCCGATATTCCTGATTGCCCTGGGCGATGTGATTGGTATTCTGGTTAAGAAAAAATCCGTCCTTCACCGCTGGTTACCGATAGCGGCAGGAGTGGTTGCCATTGCCGGACAAGCATTCGCGCTCACCCGCTTTCATCTGGGGTTTATCCGAGATTCCTATCGGGCTGCCGTCTGGGTTCAAAACAACACCCCGGACGATGCCATTTTTGCAATGCGAGACTGTGGCATATTCGGTTACTTCTCCGACCGTCGGACGATTAACCTTGACGGACTGGTCAACGACTATGAATACCAAGAATACGTAAGCCAGGGCAGGCTGGATGAATATCTGGAAGAAAACGGGGTTGATTACTTCGTATATCATGCGATAACCGATGCCAAATACGACGAGATGCCCTTCTATATTCCAGGTCGGCTCCACGGAGGAGTTTCAGAAATTACCCTCCGGGCGGAGGATGAAATTTTCAGGGGAACCCCGTACACCTACTATCATCCCGGAGCCGCCCCGATGATGGTTGCTATTTGGAAGATATCATCGGAGTAATCAGACATACTCTGCTGTAAGCGTCCGTTAAACACACAAAGGACACCATTGGGATTGATCCGTTCATTTTTGGGTCTGTTTAGCAGCGATATCGCCATCGACCTCGGCACCGCCAACACGCTGGTCTATGTCAAAGACCAGGGCGTGGTGATTGACGAACCCTCCGTCGTTGCCCTGACCGGCAGTAACACGGTTAAGGCGGTGGGCATAGAGGCGAAGCGAATGCTCGGTCGTACGCCGGATTCCATCCGCGCCCTGCGCCCGATGAGGGACGGCGTTATCGCCGACTTTGAGGTAACCGAGCAGATGCTCTCTTACTTCATTCGCAAGAGCAACGGTCGTCAGCTGGCGCGACCCCGGGTGCTGCTCTGCGTCCCCAGCGGAATTACCGAGGTAGAGAAGCGTGCCGTGCGAGACTCTGCCCTTGCCGCCGGAGCCAAAGAGGTCTTGATGGTGTACGAGCCGATGGCGGCGGCAATTGGTGCTTCGCTGCCGGTGATGAAGCCGATTGGCAGCATCATCGTTGATATCGGTGGTGGAACGTCGGAGGTCGCCCTGATCTCCCTGGGTGGAATCGTCATCAACACCAGTATCCGCGTCGGCGGAGACGAGCTTGACGAGTCCATCGATAAGTACCTGCGCAAGACCTACAACCTGCTGGTGGGTGAGCAGACCGCCGAGCGGATTAAGCTGCGGATCGGCACCGCCTTTGATATTGGTAAAGAAACGATGGAAATCCGGGGAAGGGACATCATTGATGGCGTACCCCGGGTGATCGAGGTTACGGCGGCGGAGATACGTGAGGCGATGAGCGACCCCCTCGGCGCGATTGTCCGGGCGGTTCATCGAACCCTGGAGCGTACTCCACCGGAGCTTGCCGCAGACCTGATTGAGCGGGGGCTTTACCTCGCCGGTGGCGGCGCGTTGCTCCGGGGCTTCGACTCTCTCCTCCACGAGAAAACAGGACTCAACATAACCGTGGTGGATCGCCCGCTCACAACAGTGGTTAGCGGTGCGGGGAAGATTATTGATAACCTGGAGGAGTTCCGCCGGGTACTGATTCCGACGACGTAGACATTTGAATCGGCATGGGTTTCGATTGTCCAGAGCGTGGGAAACAGCCCGTAGGGGCGTATTGCAATACGCCCCTGCCAATGTCGTATTTTGAGTTATTTTTAGATTTGCGAGAATACAGCATACCACTACCCCTGCTGGTAGAGATTCATCTTCTTCAGCAACCTTAAGCCGATAAATGTCAAACGCCAAAGACAGCAACGGGCAGGAGCTAATCCGGCGGAGCATTGTCGGCTCTCTTCCGCCGCGCCTCTACCGCTTTCTTCATGAGGAAAAGTCGAAAAGCCCGAAGGATTATTGCCTCAGCGGAAACTGGACGGTTCTCTCCGCCGATCTGGGAGGCTTTGTCGCCCTCGGCGAACGGCTCGCCAAGCAGGGGCGAATCGGCGCGGAAAGACTAAATCAACTACTGAACGGGGTCTTCGAGACCCTGATAGAGATTGTCGCCCGTCGGGGCGGCTCCGTTTTATCTTTTACCGGCGATGCCCTCCAGGCTCTCTTTCCGGTGGAAGAGGCAGCGCAGGCCTGTCGGGCGGGCTGGGGGATGCTCCGGGCGATGGAGAACCATCCGGTGCAGGACTCTGCCGAGGCGGCGGGAAAGCTGACGCTGCGCGTCGGCATCGGTAGCGGAACGGGACGGGGACTGGTGGTGGGCGATCCGGCTCTTCGGCTCTACCACATCTTCCTCGGCAAGAGCCTGAATCGAATGGCACGGGCAAGACGCGCCGCCGACCACGGAGAGCTGGTGATCGACCGCGCCACGTTTGAGAAAATCGAACAGCAGTCGCAGAATTATCAAATCATCGGGCTGGAGAATAACCTCTTCCAGCTGATCGGGTCGGAGCTACCGCCACAGGAGGAGTCAACGCTGCCACCGCCGCAGGACGACGACAGTAACGCAACGGCGGAGCTTGTCCGTCCCTTCCTCCACCAGCGGCTCTATCAGCGTCTGCAAACAGGCGACGCTCCCCTGGCGGAGCATCGCTGGGTAACGACCCTCTTCGGACATTTTACCGATCAGGATTATCAGCAGAACCAGGAAAAACTCGACGAGCTGGATCGCTACTGCGTGGCGGTTCAGCGTTTGGTTGAACGCCACGGCGGCTACCTGAAGGAGTTCGACTTTAGCGAGAAAGGCGCGCGCTTCGTGGCGTACTGGGGCGCGCCGATTATCCGTGATAACAGCACGACCAACGCCGTCGGCTGCGCCCTGGAGCTGAGCGAACTTAACACTGGCGAGATTCAGACCATCAGCATCGGACTGAGCCACGGCTTGGTTTACGCTGGTGCGGTCGGCTCCCACAGACGACACAGCTACGCCACGATGGGCGACGCGGTGAACCTGGCGGCGCGGCTCTCCATGCTTGGATCGCCGGGGCAGATTCTCTGCAATCAAAAGCTGTATGAGGTAACCCAAGGCAGCTTTAAGTTCAGGAAGAGCGGTTTCTTCCGCGTTCGCGGCAAAGAGCAGCCAATCCCGGTTTACGAGCCGCTGGAACGACGAAGCTTTCCGCGAGAGCGTTCCGTGGTCATGGTCGGGCGAGAGGCAGAGCTTCGACGATTGACCGAGCTGACCCAGGAGATTGCCCAGGGAACCGGTCAGGCGATTCTGATTACCGGAGAGGCTGGCTCCGGCAAGACCCTGCTGCTGGAGGAGCTGCGAGTCGGGCTTGATCAGGGAGAGTATCGCTGGCTGGGAGCCGGGCTGACCGAGCTGGAGAAACAGGCTCCCCTGGCTCTGCTGGCAAACCTCTTCAGCAGTGTCCTCGGACTGCCCCGGAACCTGCCACAGTCGCAGCTGAAAGAACTGCTGACAGAGCAGATTCAGCAGCTTACCGGCAACCAAAGCTCCAGAGCCGGGGAGATTCTGCACCGCCTCTCCTTCTTCGGGGCAATGGTTTTTGGACTGGAATATCCCGACTCGCCCTACGAAAACGCCAGCCCGCAGATTCGCGCCCAGAACCTCTTTGAAATCATCTCGCTACTTTTGGCGGAGCTGGCAAAGCGGCAGCCGCTGATTTTGGCTCTGGACGATCTGCACTGGGCGGATGAGCTTACCGTGGAGACCATCCGGTGGCTTATCAGCCACCTCGACGAAGTTCCCCTCCTCTGCGTGCTGACTCAAAGACCGGATGAGTCAGAGCTTGAGGTTGAGCGGCTTGCCCTCGCCCCGCTCCAGCGTAAAGACCTCGAGCTGCTCATCAGCCGGATCCTCGGCAAGACGAAACCAGCGAAAAGGCTGACCGAGCTTATCAAGCAACGCTCCGACGGCAATCCCTTCTACGCCGGGGAGCTGATAAAGAACCTCCGGACTCAAAACGCCCTGACCCTGCGTCTGGGAGTCTGGGTAACCCGGCTTCCGCCGGATAAGCTAGACCTTCCCGGCTCGCTGGAGCAGACAATTACCGTAAAGCTGGATCAGCTGACAGAGGAAACCCGCCAGGTACTCAGCACCGCCGCGATCCTCTCGGAACATTTTGATGAAGACGCCCTCTTCCGCCTGCTGCCCCGCCCTTCGTTAAAATCCTCCCTCAACGAGCTGGTGAAGCGGGAACTCCTCCGCCAGGCTGAAAACGATAAGCTGGCGTTCACCAGCGCGCTGGTGCGCCGGGTTGTCTATGACTCCATCGCCTTTCGCCGACGGCGAGAGCTCCATCACCAGCTTGCAGAACTATTAGTCGGTGATGGTAAGCCGCCCAACTCCCGGCTGGGGCTGATCGCCTGGCACTATCAAAAGGCGCAGCAGTCGTCAAATGCCTGTGATTGGTACGTAAAAGCCGCCTCAGCAGCCCGACGGGATTATCGCAACACCGATGCTCTGAACTTCTACGAACGGGTTATCTCGCTGGTCGATAGCCAGGAAACACGGGTGAAGGCACAGCTTGACCTCGTTGGGGTGCTGAACCTGCTGGGTCACTGGGATGCCACGGAGGCGGTGTTGAGCCAGATGGAGGAGGACAAATCTCTTACCGCTCAACAGCAGCTGGAGCTTGGTATCACCCGGCTTCGCCAGCTGTTTAACCTCGACCGCTACCAGGAAACCCAGGCTCTGGCAGAAAAACATCTTGCTCAGGCGCGAAAGCTGCGGGCAAAAACCCAGGAGCGAAACCTGCTCACCCTCCTCGGAACCATCAAGCGGAACCTGGGGGAGCTGGATGTCGCGCTGGAACTACATCAACAGGCGGTGGAGATTGCCAACCAGCAGCAGAACCGCTCCAGCATCGCCCGTTCCCTGGCTACCCAGGGAATTATCCTCGGCAACCGGGGTGATTACCACGAGGCGCTGAGTAAACTGGCGGAGAGCAAGAGCATCTTCCATAAGCTTGGCGACCGACTGATGGAGTCCCGGGTCAGCTCTCTAATCGGTAATCGGCACTTCTACAACCACCAGTACGACAAAGCTATTGTCTGCTATGAGGAATACCTCGCCTTCAGCCGAACTATTGGCGACCGCAAAGGCGAATCAACGATCCTTGCCAATCTGGCAGCGGTCCAGCTCCGGCGGGGTAATCCCCGCAAAGCCCTTGAGCAGTTCAGTTGCTCTATCTCGCTATGCCAAACCCTGGGTACAAAGGTGGACGAAGCCCGCGCGACGGGCAACATGGGCGAGGCTCATCTGGAGCTGGGGCAGCTGATCGAGGCGGAACCATGCTTCAACTACTATCTGAATGTTTGTCGAGAGAAAACAAGTGTTTTGGGCGAAGTAGCGATGCTGATCAACCTGGCGGAGTATCGCCTCCGCCGGGGAGAGTTTGAACCAACGCTGGAACTACTCGATGAAGCCGGGGCAATCGCCCGGCAGCTGGATAGCTTTCACGACAGGATGGCTCTCATCAAGCTGCGGCTGCGAGTTTACCTTTTGCGCCAGCAGCCCACGGTCGCCCGGCAGCAACTAAAACAGCTGGAGGAATTGGTGGAGGAGCATCCAGCCCAACGGATTGATTACCTGCTGGCTGCCGCCCTGGTGGCTCTGTTGGAAAACAATTCCGATGAGGCACGCCGCCTCGCTAACGAAGTGGAACAAGAAAAGAGCGCGGAGAACGACTATCTGGCAACCAGCGAGTCCCGCTCGAAACTGGGCAGGATTATGCTGGCACTGGGAGAGTACGAGAAGGCGAAATATCTGTTGACCCGGGCGGAGCGAGCCTTCCGCCGGAGCGAAACCCCCTGGCAACTGGGCAAGACCCTGCGCTCCTTGGCAGAACTGGCACGGATTGAGAAGCAGGATGATCTGGCGAAGGACCTCCTCGACGAGGCTATCGGATTGTTTGATGGAATGGGTGCGGAGTTTGAGGTTGAGCTTTGCCGGAACTTCTGAGGGGAATAAAATGTAGGGGCAACCTTTTGAATAGGTAAGATTTTGCAGGGTCAACCCCCTGTGGCTGCCCTTTCGTTAGCCCCTCAATCACCCGTAGGGGCGGGTGTCCACACCCGCCCATTAGTCGGACGAAGTCCGACTGCCACGGGAGATACAAATCCAAATCTCCTGTTTGATTGCGTAGCAAAATCAAGATGATGGAGCGACCGACGGGAGCGGTAAGACGCGGAGGTAGATGTAATTTGGCGTTGGTGGTTAGTCGCGAAGCTATGTCCAGCTTTAAGCTGGCGGGCCGACCTAAAGGTCGGCCCCTACGTAAAACCTTGTGTTTGTTCAAAATACGATTGTAGGGGCGAATCTTGTATTCGCCCTTTTTAGATTGGCAAAGGGTGCAGCACGCTGCGCCCCTACGTAAAACCTCGTACTTGCTTGAAATACGCCGGTAGGGGCGAGATCACCCCGTACAAACAAACAGGGAACCCGTCGGTTCCCTGTTATCGCTCGTTCAGGTAGCTGGGCATTACTATTCCGCCGGACGCCATCCATACCAGAGAACCATATCATTCGCCATGCGCTCAATGAAAGGCTCTCGGAAGTCTTCTGGAAATTCCTCACCTGTGATGCTGTTCCACTCAGAGAGAAAATCCTCTTCGGACAATTCGTTCTTTGCGTAAAGCACCCACTGAGCCTCAAGTTCAGCGAGGACTTCATTCGAGAATATTTCCATAAGGTCGTTTCCAAAGGTGTTGTGGTACGCGTCGAAGTCAACAGCAGCCCACCCCAGGGCATCGGGAATGAACCACTCGTAAACACCGTTGTTCAGGTTATATTCTGCCTGCTCCATCATCGTTAAGGTCGCTTCTTCGTCCGAGCAGCCCACAACGAACAGCAACACCATCAGCGCGAACAGAGTTATCTTCTTCATCTCAGTCTCCTTCAGGTTAACGTAAGCTGAACGGTGAGTTTACTCCAGCCTCCTTCAAAGCGCAAGAAAGTACCCAACAGTCAACAGGGAACCCGTCGGGGCTCCCTGTTTCGCTCGGTCGAGGCTAACGCTCGCTCAGGTAGCTGAGGCAGCGTAGTACGCTGCACCACAAGATCGACCGACCGTCGGAAAACCTGAAGAATGTTTGGGATACGCTGGTAGGGGCGGACCTGTGTGTCCGCCCTCTTTTCAACCCATGATAATTTCACGGGCCGACCTGAAGGTCGGCCCCTACGTAAAACCTCGTACTTGCTTGGAATACGCTGGCAGGGGCGAGATCACCCCACACAAACGAACAGGGAACCCGTCGGGGTTCCCTGTTTCGCTCGGTCGAGACTAACGCTCGCTCAGGTAGCTGAGCAGCCAGCGTTGTTCGTCGTAGAGGAACTCGCCCTCACCGAACAGCCTGTACTCGCTATACAACATACTCTTACCTCCTGAAGGTTATGGTTGGTTGGTGGTTGTGGTTTGTCCATGGTTTGTAGGGGCAGAGCAAATCTCATTGAGATTGGTGTCCACCCTTTTTTGTAAAGCCCCCTCCCTCAGTCCCTCCCCCCAGAGGGGAGAGGGAACACGTACGCACTGCTCCACAGACCGACCTAAGGGTCGTCAAAACAATGTTTGGTAGCGACTAACGGAAGCGGACAAGCTCAAGGTGTTCTGGGCGAAGCCCAGTAGTGTGATGCAACGCACCGCGTTGCTAACCGCTTCGCTTGAGTTTTCCGGTTCGTTTGGCGTGCCGTTCGGCAAGCCCAAAGACCCACAGTCCCAGAGGAATCAGCACCACGCCCATGCCCAGCAGTACCATAATTTCGGGCAGAACGTCGCTGACGCTGGCTCCTTCCAGCAGGCAGGCTCGGCTGGCTCGCAGGGTGTAGGTGGCGGGGCTGATGTAACTCAGCGGTTGCAGCCAGCTCGGCAGCACACTTACCTCATAATAAACCCCGGAGACCAGCAGGAGCAGTGCCTGAATAATGTGGGTCGCCTGGACTCCCCGTTCGGGGGAGATCAGCGGCAGAATGGCTGCCATGATGCCCAGACCCATGAAGGCGAAGCTGCTCGCCCCCAGCACGACGATGAAGGCACCGATGTTAGCATCGCCCAAAGAGAGGGAGAAGAAGAGGGTTACGACTCCGAGGACGATTGCCGTGCGCAGGATTCCGTACACGGCGGCGAAGGCGCAGGTTCCGCCGAGACGTGCCAGCCGCCGCACCGGAGCCATGAAGGTGTACTCGATGGTGCCTTCCCAGCGTTCCCAGGCGACATCCTCGGAAACCACGGTGAACAGAACCGAGAGGTAGCCCCAGAGGAGCGCGCCGATGACGAGGTAGAGAACCCGTTGCGGGTCGCCGGTACCGGCGGCGATCAGCCCGATGGTCAGGGTGTTGACCACTGTGTAGGCGAGGAAGACGACCTCCCAGCCGAAGTAGCGACGGACGAGGTTGAAGTTCCGCTCGACGAAGGCGTAGGATGCCTTCGCATCACTGGCAAAGCTGATCCTCGGCAGCCAGCGTTTGCGCTTGGTTGTGTCAGAGGTTTTTGTCTTAGCCGTCATTGTTAACCTCCTCTCCTTTGTTTTTCTCTTGCTTGTCTTCTTCCTTCTTCTTAACTTCGTCCATATGCTCCGGCTCAAAGTCATGTCCTGCCACCCGGAGGAAGACATCCTCCAGCGTCGGCATGGTGCCGTTGACCCGATAGCGTTCCTTCAGTCCCTCGGCGGTGTCGGTTACCAGAATCTGCCCCTTATCCATAATCGCAATGCGGTCGCAGATCCGTTCGGCCTCGTCCATGTCGTGGGTGGTCAGCAGGACGGTGGCATCGTGGGTGTTGCGCAGCTCCTGAACAAATGCCTGCACCTGCCGCTTGCTCTTTGGGTCCAGCCCGGTGGTCGGCTCGTCGAGGAGCAGCATCACCGGAGAGGTCAGCAGCGCGCGGGCGATGGCAACCTTCTGCTGCTGCCCCCGTGAAAGCTGCTCCATCGGCTCTTTGAACTTGTCTTCGGGGAAGTCCAGACCGAGGAGAATCTCCCGTGCCTTCTCAGCGACATCGGTTTTGCGGAAGTCGTAGAGCCGGGCGGCGTAGAGCAGGTTCTCGTAGGGTGAGAGCTTCTTGAAGAAGGCGGCATCCACGCTGACCCGGTTCAGCAGCCGCCGGACGGCGAAGTCGTCTTTCTCCACATCGAGTCCAAAGATGCTCATGCTTCCCTCATCGGGGAGCAACAGCGTGGAGAGCAGCCGCACCAGGGTGCTTTTGCCGGAGCCGTTGGGTCCGATGATGCCAAAGATCTCGCCCCGGCTGATATCAAGGGAAACGCTGTTGAGTGCCTTGAGCTTGGACTTCCTCTTTTTGACCTTTTTCTTACCTTTTACGCGCCGTTCCTTTTTAACGAAGCTCTTCGTCAGCTTGGAACAGCTCAGGGCGATTGCCCGGTCGGTGATTGTCATTGTTGTCCTTCCGTCCCTCCTCCAGCAGAGAAGAGCTAATCGGGTTAGACCTTTGCTTTCTTAGACAAGGGGCTTTAGCCCCTTGCGGAATCGGAGTTCATCGTCTCTTTCACAAGGGGTTGAAACTCCTTGTCTTAACGACAACACCCCGCGCTTGCTGAGCTCTTTAGTCGTTTTCTTTCGCATAGAACAGCCAGGTCGGCAGTAGCTGGAATCCCAGCTTGCGGTTGATTCTCAGAATCGCCTCGTTGCCGTCGGCGTTTCCGGTAACTATCGCCGGAACGCCTTCCTCCACAGCGCGGTCGATGCTGGCGTACTTCAGTGCCGTGGCGATACCCTTTCCCCGATAGGGGGTCAGAGTTCCGGTGGTCTCGATCATGGCGTTGGCATTCAGTCCGGCGTGGAAGCCCAGCTCGGTCAGCCCCAGCAGTTCGCCGTCTCGCTCGGCAAGGAGAATCTTCTCCTGAAAGCGAGCCGGAGATTCCCAGCGTTTGCGCCAGCGTTCCAGCGTTGCCTTCTTGTACTCCACCGCACTGGGCATGTCGTAGTAGATCTGCTCGTCGAGCCGCCAGAGTTTTTCCTCTTTGTCAGGATCATCCAGCTCGCCGTAGGTCAGCAGGCGGATATTCTGCTCCTCCATCCGCACCATAGCCGCGCCGTGGTCCGCTGGTGGAGTGTAATTCGCCAGGTCGAGCTTGGAGGAGAACTCGGACTCAATGTGCTGGTAGCCCAGCCGCTGGAGCCAGTCCTGTGCCACGGTATCGCGGTCGGTACATTCGGTGTGGAGCTTGTTCCACTTCAGCAGCTTCAACTGTGCCAGGAGCAGCTCGTAGAGCGAACTTCCGTGTCCCTTGCTCCGCTGTTCGGGGTGAACCTTAACCTCCAGCCCGTAGCTGCCCTGCTCGACGAGGTAGTGATCCAGCGATTGCAGGTAGGCGAAGGCAACGATCTTGCCCTCCTCCTCGACAACGAATGCCTGATAGTAGATGTCGTTGCGCAGGGACTTCTGCCGATGGAGCGCATCCTCCAGATTGATCTGCCAGTTGGGATAGCAGGCGTTCATAATCTCAACCTTACCAGCGAGGTCTCTCTTCTCAAAGCGTCGAATAGTCATGATTATCTCCGTTAGGTTCGTTCTTTGTTGAATGTTAAGCGTATGATTTTCTATAAACAAAACCGCCGCTCCGGTGGGGAAACGGCGGCCAGCTTGAAGCTGGACACAGTTTCGCAACCTGCCGTTCCTTCTCAGTTGAGTCTATCCCCGCGTACACGCTCCCGCTGGTCGCTCCGCTGATTCAGTTCCACATTACTGTTGTTCGTAAACTCCTCACCATAATAATAAACAAAACCGCCGCTCCGGTGGGAAAACGGCGGTTAGCTTGTCGCTAAGGGGATATAAAAACCCGCCGTCTCTCTTTCGACGGCGGGTTTATATTCACAATGCGGCTATTAAACTAACAGCTATGCACTATGGAACCTCGCCATCGAGATACTCCTCCCCCGTTAGGGGTAACGCCGCCACGCACGAAGCTAACTACGCTTCGCAGATAAGCGACACTAAACTTTGTCTCTCGATTGTTCATCAGTTCCTCTTTGCTACTGGGATGCTCTGACTAACTACAAAGGCTTTAAGGTTTGCCGAACCAAAGAAGCTGGTAGTCTTTAATCAAAGTCCCCATCATATGGACTTTCGATTGCCGCCCCGAAGCGATGTTCGACGGTCTGAGAGTTCGATGGCTTGATGAACCATCGCCTCTTGCTCCAGGCTACAACTATCGAGCAGGACACGGGGAGGCTATCAGAGCAGCGGTGGCTTGTCAAGGGGTAATTTGTAAAACCTCCTGGTGTTCGATGTCCCCACCCTCTTGCGGGCCGACCTAAAGGTCGGCCCCTACAGGTGCCTGATGAGCAGAAGCAGATTCAATCGGTGCGAATCGACTCTCATGGCTATTGGTTATCTACCGTGCAACGCGCGACGCTGCCATGCTACAATCAACCGCTCGCGTTAATTCAGTACAATCAAAACAGGTGATTACGATGCCCACTGATCATGAGTTTATGGAGATGGCTCTCGTGGAAGCACGGGGAGCCGCGCTGAACAACGAGGTTCCCATCGGGGCTGTGGTCGCCTTTGAGGGGCGCGTCATCGGACGGGGGCGCAACATGGTCGAGGAGCTGAACGACCCCACCGCCCATGCCGAGATCCTTGCCCTGCGCGAGGCTGCCCACAACCTCGACCGCTGGCGGCTCAGCGACTGCACGCTCTATGTAACGCTGGAGCCTTGCGCCATGTGCCTGGGAGCCTGCTACGCCGCCCGGATTGACCGGCTGGTTTACGGTGCCGCTTCGCCGAAGTTCGGCGCGCTGGGGTCGGCGGTGGAGCTGTGCGGAACGGAGAAGCTGAACCATCAACTGGAGCTGCGCGGCGGGGTTCACAGTGAAGAAGCGGCGAAGCTGCTGAAGGAGTTCTTTCAGGATAAATCGTAGAGGCTGGCGAGAGGGTAAAATACACTGGCAGGGGCGAATCCCACATGAAACGAACCCATTGCTCTTGGAATCCGGTTACGGGCTGCACCAAGCGGAGCGCGGGCTGTGCCCATTGCTACGCCGAGGGCATGGCGACCCGCTTCCAGAGAAACGGGATGGCTAAATACGCCAACGGCTTCCGCCTGACCCTGCATCACGACGTGCTGGAGGAGCCGCTGCGCTGGCGCAAGCCCCGCTCGGTCTTCACCTGCTCAATGGCAGACCTCTTCCACGAAGAGATTCCCTTCGAGTTCCTCCAGAAGATGTTCTCGGTGATGGAACGATCGAAACAACACCATTTCTCTGCGCTGACCAAGCGTTCCACCCGGCTGGCAGAGCTGGCTCCCCGGCTGCCCTGGGGGAAGAACCTCTGGATGGGGGTTACGGTGGAGCGGGCGGACTACCTCTATCGAATCGACAACCTGCGCTCGGTTCCGGCGGCATTGCGGTTTCTATCGCTGGAGCCGCTGCTGGGATCGCTGGCTGAGATCAACCTCGACGGCATCGGATGGGTCTTCGTCGGTGGAGAGGCCGGGCCGGGCTTTCGTCCGATGAAGAAGGAGTGGGTGCTGGAGATTCAGCAACGCTGCCGGGAGGCGGAGGTTCCCTTCTTCTTCAAGCAGTGGGGCGGCGAGGGGCGGTATCGCTTCCGCGACCTCCTCGACGGGCAGGTCTATCAGGAGTACCCACCGGAGGCGGTTTATCAGCCACCACAGCTGGATCTCTTCGGGGAATAGGCAGCAGGATGTTTTGAATTAAGAGAGGGCGAACACGCTCTGCCCCTGCAAAACCTGGTTAGATTGTCGTAGGGGCCGACCTTTAGGTCGGCCCGCAGATTTGGTGTGGGTTGATATTCTGCCCCTCACCCCAGCCCGTGGGATGAATCCCCTCCCCAGAGGGGAGAGGGGACAGCATATGCGAGGTTTGTAGGGGTACGGCGCGCCGTGTCCTCTTTGTATACGACAAAAGGGCGAAGACAAGCTTCGCCCCTACAAAATTTGGAGAATGTTTGGTGTAAAACGGGCTATCAGTCCCATCGCAAAAACTGTGGTGCAGCGTACTATGCTGCTTATTTTCTGTTCAGGCGCAGGCGGAGGTTACGCAGGTCGCTGATTATCAGGTCGGCGGCGGAGAGGTCTTGTCCGGCGGTGAACTCGTGGGGCATGGCGAAGACTTTCATGCCCGCGGCCTTTCCGGCGGCGATGCCGGAGGGGCTGTCCTCGAAGACCAGGCACTGTTCTGGATCTACGTGGAGGAGCTTTGCGGCGAGAAGGTAAATCTCCGGGTCGGGCTTGTTCTTGCTAACGTCGTTTCCGGTGAGGATGACGTTGAAATACTGCCGCAGATCGAAGCGGTTGAGGACGGCGTTGACCGAGTCCTCGTGCGCACTGGAGGCGAGGGCGGTGGGCATCTCGGCGTGGAGCCGTTTCAGCAGCCCGATGATTCCGGGACGGGTACGCATCTTCCGGCGAACCAGGTCGGCATAGACTGCGTTCTTCCGCTGGCGCACCTCGGCTACCGGAACATCGAGCTGGTGCCGCTCAAGATGCTCGCGCAAGTTGCCCTTCCCAATCCAGTATTCGATGAACTCCTTTTTGGTCAGCTCCACGCCGTAGCGGTACATCACCTGGGCATATGCCTCGAACTGGAGCGGCTCGGAATCGACCAGCACACCGTCCATATCAAAAATAACTGCATTAATCACAACTTCCCCCAAAGTCGTCAGCCTACAAGAACATCATCTGCGAATATAGCACAGAAGTGAGAAAAATCACAGATATGTTTTTTTGCAAACTCGCCGACGCGGGGCTGTAGTTTATGAGAGAGTTGAGGTAAAATCCCCATTGTGCTTATCAGAGACAGGGGGCTTTAGCCCCTTGTGGATTTGATGCGTATCTCCTGTTCCGCAAGGGGTTGAAACCCCTTGTCTTAAAATCAAAATCATAAAATGAAACGATAGCATCCTCGCACGAAAATGATGCAGTACGCCGTAGGGGCACGGCATGCCGTGTCCCTACAAAACCACAGTTAACCTTCAACAGCGGATTTTTTACATCAGCCTCGACAGTAAACTCCAACGGAGAAACAGACCTTGTCCCGAAACTCATTTAGCCCATTCAACGCTGATCGCCTGTCGAAGGAGCTGCGCAGCTGGTTCCTCTTCTCTGACCGGCGGAGGGAGCTACGTGCCGCCGCCCGGCGGTTTCGGGCTGCCTTTCTGGCGGACAAAACAAAGAAACCGGGAACCCTCTCCCGGCATCTCGCTTTTCTGCTCGACTTCGTCCGCCAGGCGCGGGTGCTTTCCCGACTCAGCTATCTCACCGACGCAAACGTAACCCGGCGGCAGCACCTGGTAGAGGTCTATCAGCTCGATGCGCCGTATTACTGGATCTACGACCGGGACGTGGAGGACGAATCCGCCCGGCTGGTGCGGGTTGCCGGCTGGAAGACCCTTATCCTCAACCCGATGATCTTCTCGCCCTACGAAGCCCGGACGGAGATTATCGAGCGGATAGAGCAGTCGCGCGACGATGAGGCCGACCGGCAGCTTGACCGCTTCATGCGGGAAATTGAGGGTTAGCGGCGGTAATTCAAAATCCTCAAGGTTTATGTAGGGGCGAACCGATTCTCAATGAGATTGGTGTTCGCCCTTTTGTAAAATCACCCCTCACCCCCAGCCCCGTGGACGAGTTCCTCCCCAGAGGGGAGAGGGGATACGTACGCACAGGATTTTGTAGGGATCGACCTTTAGTCGGTCCGCAAATTTCATAAAGGCATAGACATTTTACCCTCCCCCCTAGGGGGGAGGGATTAAGGGAGGGGGGCTGTTCTCAATGGCTTATTTTTCGCGAAAAAGGCATTGTGCGGCGAAACCATCTGCCACTTGGTGATTATCGAGGACGTATATCCTCACCGATAGCCCCCCTTCCCGACCTTCCCCCCAGTGGGGGGAAGGGGAACCCCACGCGGGATTTGTAGCACCTGATAATTAAACAGACCGACCTTTAGGTCGGTCCCTACATTAAACTTCGCAATTTGTTACATACGCTCATCTTCCCGTCAATGCCTTTGCCGGGGGGAGCTTCGCCGCCTGGCTCGCTGGGAGCCACGCCGCCAGCACCGCTACACCCAGAGCGAGGAGAACTCCGCCACCGAGGAGCCACCCGGGCAGGTGGAAGAACTGCTCCGGCTTGAAGGAGAAATCGGGCAGGACATCGCCGAGGAGCCTGTTCGCCAGCAGCGAGGCTCCCACTCCCAGCAGCACACCAACGATACCGTTGATGAAGCCGATCACCCCGGCTTCACCGATGATCAGCGAGCGGACATCTCGGCGGGTGCAGCCTAGGCAACGCAGCAGACCGATCTCCGCCCGCCGCTCGGCAACGATCAGGGTGAAGTTGTTAAAGATGCTAAACGACGCAATCAACAGGATGGTAACTCCCACCATCGAGAGGACAAAGGTAACCACGTCGATGGTCAGCGATGCCTTGTTCACCGCCTCGTGACTGGTCTCGGTGGCGAAGCCCAGCTCGGTGGCGTACCGCTCCAGAGTCGCCGCCGTCGGCGTGTCTTCGCAGACCACATAGAGCATGTCATAGCCGCTTGGCTCCGTCCCCAGAGAGATTCGGGCGGCGTGGCGGAACTCACTTAATGGAATAGTTACGCCCATCTCGATGGCTTTCTCGGAGAAGCCGACCACCCGCCCGACGCGCTCGATGAAGCTGTTCTGCCGCATACTGGAGCGACCGAGAATCAGCCCCAAACTGGCTCCGATGACCTGTTCTCTGGTGAACTCCCGGAGGTCGTTCGCCGGAGCGAAGGCCTGGTTGTAGAAGTCGAGCAGCACCGGTGAAAGGATGACCGGAATCTCGCCGGGGCGCAGCTCCACCGGGGGATACTCCGCCGCGACCTTCTCGATGAGCCCTTCGTCCCAGCCGTGAACCCCCATGTCGGTATAGAAGCGGGGCAGCGACAGCCAGCCGATGCTGACCCCCCGGAGCGCGCTGGGGAAGTCGGCGATCATCGCCGGATACGCCTCCTCGACCCCGTCGTGTTCGGTAAGCAGCTCCACCGCCGAATCGTCGAGGAGTCGCTCTTCACGAATCAGCCCCTGCTTCGGCATGACTACCAGTTCGTTGAGGGGCAGCCGAGCCAGAATGCCGTCGATGACCTCCCGGCGCACGCCCTGCCCCAGCCCGACCAGGAAGATCAGGGCGGCGATCCCCAGAGCGATCCCCAGCGAGGCAAAGAGGCTGCGACGCTTATGCCGTCCCAGGTTCGAGCGAATCAACCGAGCTGTGCTGGCGAGCTTCATAATTAGACCGAGGGTAAATCCTCAATCCAGGGAATGTCAAGCACAGGGGCAACATGCCCGACCTGAATTAACAAGGGCGAAGACCAATCTCAATGAGAATTGGTTCGCCCCTACGACATCAAAACCTGTTGTTGTCAGGAAATCCCCCCTCCCCCCTAGGGGGGAGGGATTAAGGGAGGGGGGCAACGCGGTGCGTTGCATCACAAGACTGGGCTTCGCCCAGAACACCTAGAGGTAACTGTAGATTTTCTGTAGTTCCCGACAGCCCCCCTTCCCGACCTTCCCCCCTAAGGGGGAAGGAGAACCCCTTGAGCACAAAAAGGGCGAAGACCAATCCTTCAACAGATTGCTTCGCCCCTACGACATCGGTGGTGCAGCGCACCGCGCTGCTAGGTGGCGAAGTTTGTGGAGCGGTGCTCGCGGATGACGGTAACCTTGATCTTGCCCGGATACTCCATGTCGTTCTCGACCTGGCGGGCGACGGCGTGCGCCATTTCGTCGGCACCGAGGTCGTTAATCTTGCCCGGATCAACGATGATGCGGATCTCGCGCCCTGCCTGAATGGCGAAGGAGCGTTTGACACCGGACTGGGTGTTGGCGATCTCTTCGAGATTGCGCAGGCGTTTGAGGTAGAGGTCGAGGGTCTCCCGGCGCGCTCCGGGACGGGCGGCGGAGAGGGCATCGGCAGCCATGACGAGGACCGCCTCGGCGGTCGTTGGCTCGACAATGCCGTGGTGCGCCTCGATGGCGTTGATGACCTTCGGCTTCTCTTTGTAGCGGCGGGCGTGGTCGGCACCGATCTGAGCGTGGGTTCCTTCGACCTCGTGGTCAATCGCCTTGCCGATGTCGTGGAGCAGCCCGGCGCGGCGGGCGAGCTTGGCATTCAGCCCCAGCTCTTCGGCGATCATCCCGCAGAAGTAGGAGACCTCCAGGGAGTGCTGGAGGACGTTCTGACCAAAGCTGGTGCGGTAGCGAAGCCGTCCGAGAAGGTGGATAATTTCGGGATGGAGGCGGGGGACTCCGGCATCGAGGGCGGCCTGCTCGCCGGTTTCGCGGAGGACGTTCTTCATCTTCTTGTCGGTCTTGGTAACGAGGTCTTCGATCCGCGCCGGATGGATCCGCCCGTCGTGGACGAGCTTCTCCATCACCTGGCGGGCGACCTCCCGGCGGACGGGGTCGAAGGAGGAGAGGATAATCGCCTCCGGGGTATCGTCAACGACGACATCCACGCCGGTGGACATCTCGAAGGCGCGGATGTTCCGCCCCTCGCGCCCGATGACCCGACCCTTCATCTCGTCGTTGGGCAGCGGAACCACCGAAACCGTAACCTCGGAGACGTGGTCGCCAGCCATCCGCTGGATGGCTCCGGTGATGATCCGCCTGGCCTCGTCGTCGGCACGGGCGGTGGCTTCGTCGCGGACTTCTTTGATCATCCGCGCCGATTCGTGCTCGACCTCGCCGCGCAGGTTCTCCAGGAGTAGTCGCTTGGCATCAATCGCCGAGAGTCCACCCAGTTCTTCGAGAACCACTGTTTGCTGTTCGATGGCTGTAGAAAGACGCTCCTCCTGAGTGGAGAGCGCCTCATTGCGTTTTTCCAAATCCTGATCGCGAGTCTTCAGCTCGTCGGAACGGTCTTCCAGCTCGCTCTCACGCTTGTCCAGCTGCAGCTCTTTCTTGCCGAGCCACTTTTCGACGCGGCGCAGCTCTGCCAGTCGTTCGTCGCCCTTTTTCTCTGCATCCTGACGGATGCGCAACGCCTCGTCTTTTGCCTCAACCCGTGCCTCACGGAGGGTGGTCTTCGCCTCCTGACGGGCGTTTGTAATGAGGCGTTCGGATAGCTCCTCGGCGGACGCCAGCTTCTTTTGGGCGATTTTCAGCCGCAGCAGATAGCCCAGCCAGCCTGCCAGAAACACCAGGATGGGGAGGAGAATGAAAATGAAGGGAGGTCTAAACACGCCGGATCACCCCTGTACGAACAAAGAGGGAAAGGGAGTAACCGGCTGGAAAGAAAGAACTAAGAGGCGTGATGAGGCTCTGGGCGGCAGAAGAGGCAGGTTGGTACTTACGCGAGTCAGCGGAGCTATTTCCGGTATATCAACAGCAACTAATAAAGCTTTGAAACCCTCAGCTGGTCCTTCGGCATCTAAACCAACGCGATGTCGTGGAATGACTATTCTCTTGTCAGTGTCGTAATGCCGTTTCGATACGAAGGATGGTTTGCCGCTTACTGCTGTTGAAACACCTGTTCCTTAGGTAAAAATCGACTGCTGCTGCGTTAAGCTATTCTGACAGGGCTGTGGAGAAAACCTTCCAACCCCCGTAACCTTACCTAAAGAATCAACTCTCTACTCACGAACTATACCCAATGTTTCACCGCAAGCCCCCTGCCACGGGGATCGCGCTCTTCAAATCTGCCAAATAATTCTGATGCCTTGTCTTTTAGTCTTCTTCCCAGGCTCGATTTTCCCTGAAAAATTGAACGGGTAACTTCACCTGAGACAACATACTAGCATAATTGTGCAGGAAGGTCAATCGGCAATTTGGATGCTGTCTCTCTTCATCAATCGCGAGGGCTAACATAAGCTTTGCCCCTGCAAAATATTGAGGATGTTACCCCCTCCCCCCAGGGGGGGAGGGATTAAGGGAGGGGGGCAACGCGGTGCGTTGCATCACAAAACTGGGCTTCGCCCAGAACACCTAGAGGTAACTGTAGATTTTCTGTAGTTCCCAATAGCCCCCCTTCCCGACCTTCCCCCCTAAGGGGGAAGGAGAACACCTTGCTGGATTTGTAACCCCTGATAATCCCACAGATCGACCTGAAGGCTACCTCTACAAAACCTTCCGCCGGGTTTGTTATACTGCTTAGACTCTGTTAACACCCTCCGCTGGAAAACCGATGAAAAAGCTAATCCCGCTGCTATTGCTTATGCTGGCTCTGCCGCTGACGGCGCAGTCCTCCTTTGGGCAGAACAAGGTCAGCTATCGCGACCACGACTGGCAGGTGCTGCGCACCGAGCATTTTGATATCCACTTCTATCCAGAGGAAGAGGAGCTGGTGCGGCGGGTTGCCGAGCTGGTGGAGGAGGACTTCGCCGAGCTTGCCCTGCGCTTTGACCACGTCGTCCGCTGGCGGATTCCCCTGCTCATCTACGCCGACACCATCAGCTTTCAGCAGAACAACATCATCTCGGCGATGCTCCCCGACGGCGTGGCTGGCTTTACCGAATACACGAAGGGGCGGGTGGTGATGCCCAATAGCGGCGACCTGGCCGCCTTTGCCACCACGCTGAAGCACGAGCTGGTCCATGTCTTTACCTACGATGTCATCCGCAACAGCGTCGGCGGGCGGGGCATTGCCAGCTTTGCCTATCCGCCGCTCTGGTTTTTAGAAGGCACGGCGGAGTTCTTTAGCCAGGGAGCAGAGACGGCGGAGCAGCGGCTCTACCTGCGAGATCTGGTGCTGGAGGAGCGGCTGCTGAGTCTCTCGCAGCTTCAAATGGTCGGCTCATCGTTCATCGCCTACCGGGAGGGGCAATCCGCCGTAGCGTACCTTGCCGAGCGGTTTGGCGAGGATGCCCTCATCGCCCTGATGCGCAACTGCTACAGCGACGAGCTGTTCAGCACCGTGGTTGAGGACACGCTGAACATCACGCTTAGCGAGCTGGACAAGGACTGGCAACGCTGGCTCCGGCGGCGGTACTTCCCGGAGGTTACGGAACTGGTTGCGATTGACGAGGTAGCCGAGCGGCTGACCGCGTGGGACGAGTTTGCCCTGGCTCCGGCATACGTAGAGCGAGACGGCGAACCGGGCTTCGCCTACCTCTCCAGCTACTACGGCTATCAGTCTATCTTCTGGCTACCGCTGGAGGTTGGCGAGCGGGTTCACCTGCTCACATCGGGGCGCGATGCCGGGCTGGAGTCGCTGCGGATGTTCGCCAGCTCGCTGGATGCCAACGCCGCCGGAAAGATCGCCTTCATCGGACGCTCCGGCGGCAGCGACCAGCTGCGGGTCTTCGACATCGCCGCTGACAAAGTAACGGCGAAAATCTCCCTGCCCAACATTATCTCCCTTGCCTGGCCCGCCTGGGGTGAGGGGCAGATCGCCGTGGTCGGGCTGGATGAAAACGGACGCTCCGATCTCTATCTGGTTACGCTGGAAGACGATAACATCCAGCGACTGACCGAAGACTTCTTCTACGAGCGCGACCCGGTCTTCACCCCGGACGGCGAAGCGATCGTCTTCTCTGCCAATCGGGAGGCTGGCGAGTATTCGCCCAACCTCGACCTCTACCGCTACGACCTCGGCAGCGGGGAGTTCACCCGGCTCACCGAA